>Ga0256845_1000217_pt1 | contig 54876 bp, 50 predicted proteins | sample RiftiametaG_FD_189101 | JGI IMG/M metagenome (GOLD analysis project Ga0256845, IMG submission 189101) | Tube worm associated microbial communities from hydrothermal vent at the East Pacific Rise, Pacific Ocean - Riftia | ecosystem: Host-associated > Annelida > Integument > Unclassified ...
TTGAATAGTCTTTATTTATTATTTTAGAAATATTATCCCAATCAATTAGTGTATTTATTTGAGTGAAAAATGTTTTTTTAACTTTTCTTGCTCGTACATCACAAATACTGTCAGCTAAAGTGGGTTGGTTTTTGATACTCCAGGGTGAGCCGATACCGCAATAACGTTACTTTCAGATTTGTCAATCTTTCGTTGTAATTCGTAAGCAAACATTAAACACGCTAATTTACTTTGCCTGTAAGCTGGCATTTTAGCATAGTTCTTCTCCCAATTGATATCGTTAAAATTGATGGTGCCAGATTCATGCGCAATGCTTCCTGTGGTAGCAATTCTTGCACCCTTGGTATTGTTTAGTAGTGGAAACAATAAGTTGGTGAGTAAAAAATGGCTTAAATAATTTACTCCCATCTGGCTTTCAAAACCATCTTCAGTTTTAAAATATTCAGGAATCATAATCCCTGCATTCTCAATTAATAAATTTAAATGTTGGTATTTTTGTTTGAATGCTGAAGCAAAATCTCTTACCGACTTTAAGCTCGTTAAATCCAATTTCATCAACTCAATATTGGCTGTGGGTACTATTTTTAGAATCTCCGTTTTAGCCGCTTCAGCTTTTGTTAAATTACGACAAGCCATTATTACTTGAATGTCTTTTTGTACTAAGCCTATCGTTATTTCTTTTCCAAGTCCCGTATTAGCACCAGTAACGATAGCTATTTGTCCGTGGTGTGATGCTATTTTGTCTAAGTTAAATTTCATATTCTAGAAAATCTTTTTGATTTTAATAAGAGTTGGCTACAATCTTTTCTACATCAGAAGGAGTAAGTGTTCCATGCTCTCCAATACCTTTTATCCCTCTATCAGTAAATCTTATCTTAATTTCCGCTGCAGTGCCTTCGTAATTATCTATATAATCCGATAAGTTGGTTTTGATACCTAAAGAATGAAAAAAGTCAGTCGTCTTTTTTATACCTATAGTAGCTTTTTCTTCAGTTGTTCCTTCAGTAATATTCCAAACACGCTCAGCATATTGAGCTAACTTTTCTTTCTTACTTTCTAAATTATAAGTGTAGTGACTTTCGGTAAGTATTGCTAATGTTCTAGCATGGTCAATACCATAAAGAGCAGTTAGTTCGTGCCCCATCATATGTATTGCCCAATCGTTTGGTACACCTTTTTGTATTAAACCATTTAAGGCCATGGTACAACTCCACATAAAATTGGCAGCAGCTTGGTAATTAGTAGGGTCTTTTAAAATTGCTGGAGCTACTTCAATAATTGTTTGTAAAATGCTTTCGGCAAAACGATCTTGCAGTAAAGCACCAATGGGGTAAGTCATATATTGTTCCATTACGTGGGTAAAAGCATCAGCTAAACCATTGGCAACTTGTCTTTTAGGAATAGAGTCAACAACACTAGGGTCTAGTATCGAAAACAAAGGAAATAAACCTAATCCACCCATAGTTAATTTTTGTTTGGTTTTGGATCGTGTTATTACAGCTCCAGAATTCATTTCAGAACCCGTAGCAGGAAGTGTTAATACTGTTCCAAAAGGCATTCCTTTTAATGTGGGTATATTTTTTTCTAAAATATCCCAAGGATTGTCTCCAGTATACAAAGCGGCAGAAGATAAAAATTTAGTACCATCAATAACAGAACCACCACCAACAGCTAATAAAAAAGTAATGTTCTTTTTTTTGATAACCGTTAATGCTTGTTTTAATATCTCATATTCAGGATTGGCAGGAATACCACCAAACTCTTCAACTTCAAAACCTTTTAAAGCAGATTTTACTTGCTCGTAAATTCCATTTTTTTTGATGCTTCCACCACCATAAAGAAGTAGCACTTTAGCATTTTTAGGGATTTCGTTGTTAAGATTTTTTATTTGGTCCTTTCCAAAAAGAATTTTGGTGGGATTTTTAAAAGAGAAATTATTCATAGTTGTTTATCATTATAGGTAGTGTTGTAAAATTAGGTAAATCATATTATATCATTTTTTTTATTTAAAATATCTGATAAATAATTATATCAAAAAAAACACATCTAAAATTCTATATGTATTGTATTTTTAGTTAATTTTGAAGGGTAAACTTTAACTATTTAGATATGATGAAATTATTAAAAACTACTGCATTAATTTTTGGAGGTACTTTACTATTGGTAGCTTGCGGAAGTGAAGGCGTAACAGAAAAAAAAGAACAAGCTAAAACAGCTTCTGATCAAACAGTACAACTAGAAAAAGACTATGTAAGTATAGGAATGACTTTAGCAATGACAACTAAAGGAATATTAGGGAAAAACCTAATGGGTACAATAACTAAAGAAGGTACTGATGCAGCTTTAGCATTTTGTAGTGTAAATGCAGATCCAATTTTAGATAGTATGTCAGTAGAGCTGAATGCATCTATTAAGCGCGTAACGGATAAACCAAGGAATAATAATAATCAAGCAAACGAAGCTGAATTAGCATATATTAATGAGAGTAAATTAGTATTGGCTGATGGAGGTAAGATTAAACCATTGATGCAAGAAGTAGGAGATAGAATGTTAGGATATTACCCAATAACAACTAATGTAATGTGTATGCAATGCCATGGTGAACCAGAAACTCAAATAAAAACTTCAACGTTAAGTGAAATAAAGACGTTATATCCTAATGATTTAGCTCAGGGTTATACCGAAAATGAGTTAAGAGGAATTTGGGTAGTAGAATTTGATAAATAATTAAAAATTAATAAGATGTATTATTTAAATAAGACAGTAGATTATAGTTTTGAAGTAGCAGAAGAAAAAACTAGAGCAGCTTTAAAAGAAATTGGTTTTGGTATTTTAACTGAAATTGATTTTCAGGCAACAATGAAAGCCAAGTTAGATAAAGACATTCAGAAATATAAAATTTTAGGAGCATGTAATCCTAATTATGCTTACGAAGCTTTTCAGGCAGAAGAAAAAATAGGAATTATGTTGCCGTGTAATGTAACTGTTATCGAAAATAAAAATGGGGGAGTAGATGTTTCGATTATAAATCCAATGGAAGCTTTTAAAATTGTTGACAATGCAGAAGTAGAGCCTTTTGCTGTAGAAGTTAAAAAAGTTTTAGAAGGCGCGTTGGATAAAATCTAAAATGTTAATAAAACGTGATTACTTTTAAAAAAGGCAGTTAGTTAATCTAATTGCCTTTTTTATTTTTGTGAAAACTTAAAATTTAAGCTATGCAAGTAAATGCAATTAAAGAAACAAATTTCAACTTTCCTGGTCAAACAAAGTACTATGAAGGAAAAGTAAGAGAGGTTTATACCATTAATGAAGAGTTATTGGTAATGATAGTATCGGATCGTATTTCTGCATTTGATGTGGTTTTACCTAAAGCTATTCCTTATAAAGGACAAGTATTAAACCAAATAGCAGCTAAATTTTTAAAAGCTACAGAAGATATTGTACAAAACTGGGTAATTGATGTACCAGATCCGAGTGTTACTATTGGTAAAGCTTGCGAGCCATTTAAAGTAGAAATGGTAATTAGAGGTTATTTATCAGGTCATGCTTGGAGAGAATACAGAGATGGAAAACGCATTTTATGTGGTGTAGCAATGCCTGATGGGATGAAGGAAAATGATAAATTTCCAACACCTATTTTAACACCAACAACTAAAGCAGATGTTGGACATGATGAAGATATTAGTAGAGAAGATATTTTAGCACAAGGATTAGTTTCTGAAGCTGATTATTTAAAATTAGAAGATTATACACGTAGAATTTTCCAGAGAGGAACAGAAATAGCTGCTGATAAAGGATTGATTTTAGTAGATACTAAATATGAATTTGGAAAAGTAGGCGAGGAGATTTATTTAATTGATGAAATTCATACGCCAGACTCTTCACGTTATTTTTACACTGAAGGCTATCAAGAAAGACAAGATAATAACGAAAAGCAAAAGCAATTATCTAAAGAGTTTGTTCGTCAATGGTTAATAGAAAATGATTTTCAAGGATTAGAAGGTCAAACTATACCAGAAATGAGCGATGAATTTATTAACGAAGTTTCTGAAAGATACATTGAATTGTATGAGCACATTACAGGTGATAAGTTTGTGAAATCTGATGTTTCAGATGTATTAACTCGTGTAGAATCAAATATCAATAAGGCGATAACTAGATTGGCTTAATATTTTTAGGAGAAGCTTATACTTTCTCCTAAAAAATAAATTAAATAGATGTATATACATTTAATGTTTTTGTATACATTTGCATTGTAATTTATTTATCATGAGATTAGAAGAAGAGTTAAAGCAAGGGAAGTTTCAATCAGAGCATCAAAAAGCAGTGCTTAATATTTTATTTACTGGCAATTGGTTAGAGTCAGATTCTAGTCAAAGATTGAAACCATTCGGAATTAGTCTTCAGCAATTTAATGTATTACGTATTTTAAAAGGGCAGGGGAGTAATGCAATCTCTGTAAATGAAATTATGACTCGTATGATAGATAAAATGAGCAATGCAAGTAGGTTGGTAGAAAAATTACGACAAAAAGATTTAATTGAGCGAGTGACTAACGAACATGATAGAAGACAAGTAGATGTAAGGGTTACAGAAAAAGGGTTGAAATTATTGAAAGAAGCTAGTAGAACTATGGATACGTTAGGAGAAATTACAACAAAAATTACAGTGAAAGAAGCTAAATTATTGAGTGAAATTTTAGAAAAAATCAGAGCGTAAAAAAATTACAATAATAGATGTATATACATTTATTGTTTAAACATTAAAAGGAGGCAGTTATGTCAGTTAAAATTACAAAAAAAGAAAACCAAGCTTTTGGCAGTTTTGCTGGAGGAGCAATTTTAGAGAATAAGCCGATTGGCTTTCCTCAAGATGGAGGAGTACAAAAGCCGTATTCAAATTTATTTTATTGGGCAAATGCTTGGTCTGATAAAGGAGGTTTGATAGGGGAGCATCCTCATAAAATGTTTGAAATCATATCTTTTGTTCTTGAAGGAGAAATTCAACATTATGATAGTAAACTAAATGGATGGTTGTCTTTATCTAAAGGAGATGTGCAAATTATCCGATCAGGTAGTGGCATTACGCATGCTGAGAAGATAAATGCAGGAGCAAGAATTTTTCAAATTTGGTTTGATCCTAATATCAAAAAAACAATAGAACAGCCAGCAACTTATAATGATTATAAATCGGATGAAATACACCGTTTTGAGCAAGATGGAATTTCATATAAAAATTACATTGGTAATGGTGGTCCAGTAAAAATGGATTCAGAAGGTGTTGAAATCAATGAGTTATTTTTTTCGAAAGGAGAACACCAGTTAACTTTAATAGAGAATAAGATACACTCTTTCTATTTATTAGAGGGAGGGTTAAACGTTAATGGCGAAACAATGGAAAAAGAGGGTTTTATGATCATTGAAAATGAAAAAGAGCTTAAATTAAATACTGAAAATGATGCTCGTTTATTTTGGATTGCAACACCACAAAAATTATCACACAAAACATATATAGAAATAGTAAACAATTAAAAACAATTATAAAATGAAAAAAACAACATTAGTAGCATTGGTATTTGGAGCATTTTTAGCTTCTTGTTCTGATAACGGAAAACAAGTAGAAGCAAGTGATGCACAAGCTGTAGAAACAGTAGAAACAGAAACAACAGTTGAGTATAAAACAGTTGGTGAAGGAAGTTATTTAGATTGGAGAGCTTCACACATGGGAGGAGTTGAGCCTCGTTTCGGAAAAATATTTGTGCAGAGTGCAGCAATTTTAGTGAATAATGGAGAGCTAAGTAATGCTTCTATTGTGATGGATATGATTAGCTTAACAGTTGAAAGTTTTGGAGATGATGTAGAATCAACAGAAAAATTAGTTGGACACTTAAAAGCACCGGATTTATTTAATGTTGAGGTTTATCCAACTGCAAAATTCGAAATGACAAAAATTGAAGCAGGATCAGGAGAGTATAATTCTGTGGTAACAGGTAATTTAACAATTTTAGAAGCAACAAAAAGTATTACTTTTAATGCAAATGTAACTGTTGGTGATAACGAAGTTTCTGTAGTTTCAGAAGATTTTGCTGTTGTTAGACAAGATTGGGGAATAATTTACCATACAGAAGGTGATGAAGGAGTTCCTGCAGAATACATTATTGCTAACGATATAGGTTTTACAATTAATGTAACCATCTCAAAATAAATTATAGATAATAACCAATCACTGTCTGTTTGGTTTAATATTTATGCGAGTCTTACTCCTTCCTCGAAGTAGTGTAGCGGATGTCGGGGATCCAGAGAGAGTTTACGTTTAAATTTAAAAACACATTGAGGTAAAATAATTTAAAACATTAACAAATGGAAGTAATAGATTTAATAAAAGAGCGTTTTAGCCCGTATGCATTTACGGATAAGGCAATGAGTAATGAAGATATGTTAACCTTGTTTGATGCTGCGGGGAAAGCCGCTTCAGCATTTAATGAACAACCTTGGCGATTTATTTATGCGTTAAAGCAAGATACTGCAGAGTTTAAAGCTATTCACGAATGTTTAGTAGAGGGCAATCAAGGTTGGACAGCAGGTGTTTCGGCATTGGTAATTACTGTAATTAGCGAGAAATATGCTAAAAATGGAAATTTAAATACCGTAGCACAGCATGATTTAGGTTTAGCTGTTGGTAATTTAACAGTACAAGCTTCTGCAATGGGAATTCATTTGCATCAAATGGCAGGGATTATCCCTCAAAATGCTATTGATAAGTTGAATATCCCTGAAGGGTTTGTACCGGTAACTGCAATTGCTTTAGGGTATTACGAAGGCGATTCTGAAGTGAAAGAAAGGAAAGCTGTAAGCGAAATTGCTTTTAAAGGAAGCTGGAAGTAAATTTTAGTTTTATAAAAAAAAGGCGTCATTCTGTTTAATTACAGTCTAGACGCCTTTTTTATGCTTGTATCATTCACATTTTTTTCTACCTTTATGCTTCAAATTTAAAATTATAGATAACTATGGGATTTCCGTCAGATATTGAAATTGCACAAGCAAACGAAATGGAGCACATTAAAATAATTGCTGCCAAACTAAATATAGAAGAAGATGATTTAGAAATGTATGGTAAATACAAATCTAAACTACCAATTAGATTAATTGATGAAAATAAAGTGAAGCAAAACAATTTAGTTTTGGTAACAGCTTTAACACCAACTCCTGCAGGAGAAGGGAAGACAACTACATCAATTGGTTTAACCGAAGGGATGAATAGAATAGGGAAACAAACTACGGTTGTATTAAGAGAGCCTTCTTTAGGACCTGTTTTCGGAATAAAAGGTGGAGCTGCTGGTGGTGGTTACGCTCAGGTAGTACCAATGGAAGATATTAACTTACATTTTACTGGTGATTTTTCTGCTATCGAAAAAGCAAACAACTTGTTATCTGCTTTATTGGATAATAACTTACAATCAAAAACAAAAAACTTAAACATAGATCCTAGAACTATTGCTTGGAAAAGAGTAATGGATATGAATGATAGAGCGTTGCGTGATATCACTATCGGGTTGGGAGGAACTATGAATGGTATTCCTCGTCAGGATGGATTTAACATTACTCCAGCATCAGAAGTAATGGCAATTTTATGTATGGCTAAAGATTTTGAAGATTTAAAAAATCGTTTAGGAAACATTTATTTAGGAATGACTTTTAAGAAAGAGCCTATTTATGCTAGAGATTTAAAAGCAGAAAATGCAATGGCAATTTTATTGAAAGATGCTATTAATCCTAATTTAGTTCAAACCTTAGAAGGTAATCCTGCTATTATTCATGGTGGTCCTTTTGCAAATATTGCACAAGGAACAAATACTACTTTAGCAACTAAAATGGGCTTAACATTATCTGATTATGTAATTACTGAAGCAGGTTTTGGAGCAGATTTAGGAGCAGAGAAGTTTTTAGATATTAAATGTGTTGCTGGTGGATTATCGCCAAAAGCGGTAGTAATTGTTGCTACAATTAGAGCGCTGCGTCATCATGGTGGTGCTACTAAAGATCAGTACAACGATGCAAATGTAGAGCGTGTATCAAATGGTTTTTGTAATTTAGAAAAGCACATCGAAAACATGAAAAAATTTGGATTTAATCCAGTTGTTGCAATTAATGCTTTCCCATCAGATACTGCTGAAGAAGTAAAATTAATACAAGAGAGATGTGCTGAAATAGGAGTGAAGGCTGTTGTTGCTGAAGGATTTGCTAAAGGTGGCGAAGGAATGACTGATTTAGCTGAAGCTGTTGTTGCAGAAGTAGAAAGCGGAAACAATAATTTTAAACCTTTATACAGTAATACCTCTTCTATCAAAGAGAAAATAGAAACCATTGCTAAAGAAATTTATGGTGCTGATGGAGTAGATTACTCTAAAAAAGCAGAAACAGGATTAAAAAGAATTGCAGCATTAGGGTTGGATGATTTACCAATCTGTATGGCTAAAACTCAAAAATCATTTTCTGATAACGATAAATTATTAGGAAGACCAACAGGGTTTAGAGTTTCGGTTAGAGAGTTTGAATTTGCTGCAGGTGCAGGATTTGTAATTCCTATTTTAGGAGCGATGATGCGTATGCCTGGTTTACCAGCTACACCAGCTTCTGAAGGAATGAGTATTGATAATAACGGGAAAATCTCTGGATTGTCTTAAAAAATACGTCATTGCAAAGCAATATTACACGATACTCGTCCGACCGCTATATACAAATAGCTTACAGCGGTCTGACGAGTTCTGTTAAGAAGGAAAAAGAAAGATTGATTGTTTAGGTACAGTCGGAAAACAAAATTAAAGATAGCCTTGCTTCGAAAGAAGTGAGGCTTTTTTATGCTGATTGCTAGGTTTTTCTAAAGAAATAAAAAAGGTAAGTACGCTAAATAAATCTATGTGACTATGTGGTTTGTTGTCTATGTAAAGTAAACTACATAGAAAAAAAATAGCAAATTTATCAGTCTGTATTAAGTGGTTCTTATAACTTAATAGTAAGCACTGGTCTAAATGAATGATTAACTAAACTTTGCGAAGTGCTATCATTAAGTAATTTCCATACTGCTTTTTTACCAGTAGTACCAATAGAAATCATGTCCATATTATTTTCAATACAAAAATTCAAAATTCCTAACTCTTCATTACTGTCTGAATATAAAGCAACCTTGTACTTACATTCCAATTCATCTAACTTTTGCTCTTTAATAAAAGCATCCATTTTTTGTAAGGATAAACGAGTGGGTTCAAAATGGTTAGGAGTATTTATTTTTAATAAATGGATAGTAGAGTTAAATAGTTTGGCTAAATCTCTAACCACATGAAAGGCTTTGTTTTTTGGAGTAGAAAAATCAGAAGCAAAAGCAATAGAACCTAGCTTTAGAGAAATCATTTGATGTTTAATGGTAAGCACGCTGTAATTAGTCTTTCTAATCACCTTTTCGGTGTTGCTTCCTAACATTATTTCACCAAAAAGTGATGCTCCATTAGAACCCATTATAATTAGATCAACATCAATTTCTTTGGCACAATTAACAATGCTAGATTTAATACTGTCACCAGTTTTTATGTGGGTTTCAATTTTGATATTTTTGAGATATGACTTTTCAGTTAATTCATTTAATTTTTCTTGAGTAATAGCCCTTATTTTTTCATTTTTAGATTTGATAACAGAAACGATGTGTAACGTTCCGTTCGTTCTTTTAGCAAAAAAAGCAGCGTATTCTAGAGCATATTCAGCAATTTCTGAAAAATCGGTAGGAAGTAGTATCTTTTTCATTACAATGAATTATAAAGTCAATACAAAAGATTTAAATAAACAAATAAATCCTCATCATTAAAGAGTAAATTTGCTAAAAATAAATGAAATGACAGATAAAAGACCACTAATTCTTGTAGTTAATGATGATGGAATCACTTCTCCGGGAATAATGTCATTAATAGAAGTTGCTAAAACTTTTGGAGAGGTAGTGGTGGTGGCACCTGATAAACCGCAAAGTGGAATGGGACACGCCATAACTCTTGATGATATTTTAAGCATTAAAGAAGTGGATATAGAAGGAGTTAAAGCATATGCTTGTGGCGGAACACCAGTTGATTGTGTTAAAATTGCGGTAAATAAATTATTACCTCGTAAACCTGATTTAATAGTATCAGGTGTCAATCATGGTTCAAACTCTTCTATTAATGTAATCTATTCGGGAACAATGTCGGCTGCTTTAGAAGGTTATTTAGAAGAAATACCTTCTGTAGGTTTTTCTTTGTTAAACCATTCTATAGATGCCGATTTTACAGCATCAAAATACATTGCTAATCATATTATAAAACAATTATTATCAAATAATTATCCAACAGGAATCTGTTTAAACGTAAACATACCTAATGTTCCTAAAGATTTAATTGCAGGAGTAAAAATTTGTAGACAAGCTAAAGGAAATTGGGAGGAAGATTATGATGAGCGAACAGATCCTATGGGAAGAACTTATTATTGGTTAACCGGTAAATTTGTAATAGAAGATGATGGAACCGATACGGATGAGTGGGCTTTGAAAAATAATTTTGTTTCTGTAGTTCCTGTTCAACAGGATATAACAGCATACAAACTGATAAACGATATAAAATATTTTGAAAATGGGATTTAGTGTAAAAAAAGATAAATTTGACCATATTCTTGTAGGGCTTATTCCGGGGTTAATACTTCCGGCTTTAATTATGTCTATTATTTTAAGCTATTTTTCTAGTTGGACTCTTCAATATATTATTGAAAATCCAATGTTTAGCCTCTTGGTAAATGATTTAAAAGGAGCGCTATTGACTAATTTGGGATTGTTTTTCCTATTTTATTGGTTAAAAAAAGACAAATCTGCTCAAGGAGTTGTTTTTTCAACGTTAATTTATGGCGCATTTTACATGTGGTATGCATATTTTATGTAAGATATTATGAAGTATTATGTTATAGCAGGAGAGGCTTCTGGAGATTTACAAGCATCCAACTTAATTAAAGAATTAAAGGTGGAAGATACTAATGCCGAGTTTAGGTGTTGGGGAGGAGACTTGATGGAAGCACAAGGTGTTACTTTAGTAAAGCACTACAAAGAGTTAGCTTTTATGGGGGTAGAGGATGTGATTATGAACATCCGAACTATTTTTAAAAATATTGCTTTTTGTAAAGAAGATATTCAGCAATACCAACCAGATGTGTTGATTTTGGTTGATTATCCTGGCTTTAATTTAAAAATTGCCAAATGGGCAAAAGCTAATAATGTAACCGTTTATTATTATATATCTCCTAAAATTTGGGCTTGGAACCAAAAGAGGGTACATCAAATTAAAAAGATAGTAGACAAGATGTTTGTTATCTTAAATTTTGAAGAAGATTTTTATGCCAAGTTCGATTATCCTGTTGATTATGTAGGACATCCGTTATTAGATGTGATAGATCCTAATCAGTCAAAAACAGATTTTAAAGCTTTTTGTGCACAGTATAAATTAAGCGATAAACCAATTATTGCTTTGTTGCCTGGTAGTAGAAAACAAGAAATTTCGGCTATGTTAGCAACAATGCTTACCGTAGTAGAAAAATTCCCTGATTATCAGTTTGTAATAGCAGGAGCACCATCACAACCTTTATCATTTTACAGCCAGTTTATTGATAAGAATATTGCCATCATAGAGAATCAAACTTATGATTTGTTGAGCCATTCACATGCTGCTTTAGTGGTTTCGGGTACAGCAACTTTAGAAACAGCTTTGTTTAAAGTACCGCAAGTAGTATGCTATAAAACAGGTAAATTATTTTACCATTTAGCTAAAATGGTAATGAAGGTAAAATACATTTCTTTAGTAAATTTAATTGCAGATAGGGAAGTGGTTAAGGAGTTGATACAAGATGAATTAACTACTGCTAACTTAATTAAAGAGTTAGGTGGTTTGGTTGGTGGTGAAGCACGTACAAAACAACTAAAAGACTATGAAGAGATTCATGTTAAATTAGGCGGGAAAGGAGCTTCATCTAGAGCTGCCAAATTGATGGTAGGGTATTTGAAAAAATGAAGTAGACTTGTTACTGAATGATTATGTAACTCCTCTTTTTTCTATTATAGAGCTTAGCTATGTTTTTACTATGTGGTTATTTTTTTTGCATATGAGAATTTACACAGTTTTTTGACCTTCTTTTTCTTAAAAAATCATTGTTTATAACTGTTGTGATTCCTTATGTTTTAGAGCTTTGATAATAATACTTTTGAAGTATGTTAAAAAAACGATTACTACCATTTTTATTGCTTTTAATCTCTGTGCAGTTTTGCTCTGCCGAGATTTTAAATATTGGAGTTTTATATAATAAAAAAGTTAAATCTTTCATCTTTTCTCCTCAAATAGGGAGCTATACGGTTTATACCGAAAAAGGTGTACTTGCAACTTTAGATAATAATGAGATTTTAGAAATATCCTATCTAAATAAAAAAATTGCTATAAAGTCGTTAGATAAAGATTACGGAAGCTTTAATAAGGTTCACTTTATAGGGAACAGTTTTGAAAATACTTTTAAAATCAAAACCTTATTACCTAAAGGAACGATTAAAAATTACGAAGATAATTTAATTGTTAAACGCCATAATTACTACGATTACTTTCAGCTTATTAATAATATTGATATTGATAATTATGTAGCCGGAGTGGTAGAATCTGAGGTAGGGAAAAGCCCGCCACCAGAGTATTTTAAGCTACAAGCAATTATTTGCAGAACATATGCCTTAAAAAACATAAAAAGACATGAACATGAAGGTTTTAGTTTATGCGATAGGGTGCATTGTCAAGCTTATAACCGTAAACCTAAATCAGCATTGATAAAAGCTTCTGCTACCGAAACAACGGGTATTGTAATTGTGGATAGTGATATTAATTTAATTACAGCTACGTTTTATTCTAATTGTGGAGGGCAAACAGCCAACTCTGAAGAGGTTTGGAAGCAGCAATTGTATTATTTGCGTTCTATTAAAGATACCTTTTGTTTGCACGAGAACAATGCTGTTTGGACAAAAAAAATATCGAAAACTAAATGGGACAATTATTTGATAAGTAAAGGGATGCCTAAAGGAAGTTTGCAACACGAATGTAGTTCAGAGTATTTTCAGACTTGCAGAGAGCAGTTTTACGAAAATCAAAATGTACAAATCAAGTTAACTACCATTCGTACCGATTTTCATCTTAAATCAGCTCAGTTTGACGTAATAGAGCAGGGTGATTATGTGATTCTAAAAGGAAAAGGCTTTGGTCATGGGGTAGGCTTGTGCCAAGAAGGGGCAATGAAAATGGCTAAATCAGGTTACTCTTACATTCAAATACTACATTTTTATTACGAAGATGTGCACATGATTAACTTAGAATCACTAGCCTTTTTTAAAGCTGATTATTAAAGCTGATAAAAAGTATCAGATTTTATAGGATCTGGGATATTATCTTCACCCAATAATTCTTTAATATTTATTTCTATAGTTCTAGCAATACTAGTCATTGCAGTATCTGAAGGCTTGTTTTCAAAAGGGTCTTGTATGCTTAATGCTACTTTTTCTAACAATAAAAATGGAATAGAAATAACTATCAATAAGGGTATTTCTACTAAGCTATGTAAACCTGTAAGTGAAAAACTTAAAAAAACTAAAAATATATATACCGAAAAATGTAAAGTCATTCGGTATGTTTTTGGGAAAACAGTATTTTTTATTCGTTCAGCTTTTCCCATAGAAGCTACCATTCTTACAACGGTATTGTCCAATTGTATTTGCTGAAAATTATTAATCAATTCATTTTTATGTAAATCAGCAATTTCTTTAGATTGACTATCTAACATTGTTAAAGGTGGGTTAGAGAAACTTCTTGCAGTTTTTAATTCATCAGTATTAATAAATTGATCTAAATTTTCGCAAGGCTCAAGTTTTCTTAATTTTTTACCTAATGCATAGCTCCACGCAATTTGTCGGTAAGCTATTTTTTTTACTGCTTCAGGATCTTTGTTTGAAGTAAAGTTTTTAAGTTGAATAACTAAAGAACGAGAGTCATTAACTATAGACCCCCATATTTTACGAGCTTCCCACCATCTATCGTAAGATTGACTTAATTTAAATGATAAGATTAAAGCAATGGTTGTTCCTAAAAAAGCAGCAATAGAAATAGGAACATCTAAATGGTCAGATAAATAAACAGATAAAAAATGAATAACAGTAGAAAACACAGTAACGATAGGCAAATCCCATTTAATTTTTTCTAAAAAATATTTTATCGGAATACGGTTCTCTAAAATCATAATATTGTTTTAAACTGTTGTAAAAATAATGATTTTTGATACAGGATAATAGTTAGTATTTTTATTAAATTCGTAAAAAATCTTAAAATAAATTAAGAATGAAAACAACGATACCTTTAACTATTTTACCTATCGAAGATGATGGCTACCATTTGTTATTAACGATTCAAATAAATGATAAACCTGCTAATCTAATTTTAGATACAGGAGCATCTCGAACTGTTTTTGATGAAAATAGCATTGTTGATTTTTTAGGTCATAATAACTTAGAGGAGCAAGATAAGTTGTCTTCGGGGTTGGGAACAAATACCATGACGAGTAAAAAAGTAGTTGTTGATAAATTAGAGTTAGGGGATATTGAAATTCTTAATTATGAAGCAACAATTTTAGATTTAACACATGTAAACCAATCTTATCAAAAACTAGACTTACCTATTGTAGTAGGTATTTTAGGTGGCGATATCTTACATGATTTTAATGCGAAGGTTGATTATCAAGCCAAAACATTATTATTGAGCAGTTAAAACGTGTTATTCGTTTAAGTACCTTTCTTCAATTATATTAATGTGATGTTTTGCGTGCCCAACAATTAAATAACCTACTGCTGATGTAGTAATGTTATTACCGTTAGCGCTACCTTCTTGTTGTAGCATTTTTGGTGTTAAATTTTTAAACAAGTGAAGCGTTGCATTTCTTACCGCAAAAAACTCTTTAGAAATATCACATAATGTTCTGTTGTCAGCATCAGAATTTGCAACAAATTGATCGTGATCAAAACCCAGTAAATCTGTTTTATCAAACCTAGCAAAACTTAATGCTCGGTAGCAGAAAACACGTTCTGTATCAATAAGGTGGACTAATAATTCTTTAATACTCCATTTATCTGCAGCATAACGATAATTAGCTTGATCTTCTATTAATAAATCAAAAAACACTTGAAATTCAGTAGTGTTCTTTTCAATAGCATCTATTAAGTTATTATCTTCAACTAAATCGATGTAATATTTAAAGTATTCTGCAAAATTATGGTCCTTTAAAGCTTCTTTCATCTTGTTATGATATGTTTTACTCCAAAAATATTAAATATTTAAGGCATAAAAGCTTATTTTAGCGTCCATTAAAAAAAAGATATACACATGATAAAAATAAAATTTGGAACTGACGGTTGGAGAGCAATTATTGCGCAAGAGTTTACAGTTGATAATGTTGCAAGAGTTACTTTAGGAGCTGTTGCTTGGTTAAAAGCTAATGGAGATAAATCTTCAGTAGTTGTTGGACACGATTGTCGATTTGCTGGCGAATTATTTGCAGAAACTACAGCTAAAGTATTTGCTAATGCAGGTATTAAAGTGTTTTTAGCAAAAGGGCCTGTTTCTACACCTATGGTATCATTAGGAACTTTAAATCAAAAAGCTGATTTAGGGATTGTTTTAACAGCATCTCATAATCCACCAAGTTATAATGGATATAAATTAAAAGGAAGTTTTGGAGGTCCATTATTGCCAAAAGAAATTCAAGAAGTAGAAGATTTAATACCTGACACCAATAGTGTTGATACCGTTGGTTTAGATATTGCTGATTTTGTTACAAACGGAATGGTAGAATATGTGGATTTAGAAACCATGTATGTAGACCATGTAGAGGCTAACTTTGATATGGATTCAATCCGTAATTCGGATATGAATTTTGCTTATGATGCCATGTTTGGTTCAGGGCAAGATGTAATGAGAAGATTGTTGCCGGATATTGATTTTTTACATTGCGAGCATAATCCTGGTTTTAACGGAACATCTCCAGAGCCAATCCATAGAAATTTAGGAGAGTTCTCTGATATGATAAAATTATCTGACGGACAAATAGATTGTGGTTTAGCTACTGATGGGGATGCTGATAGAATCGGTTTGTATGATAGTAAAGGTGAATTTGTAGATTCTCATCATATTATTTTATTATTGATAAAATACTTAGTAGAAGAAAAACAAATGACAGGTAAAGTGGTAAATGCTTTTTCTGTTACACCTAAAGTTAAAAAAATGTGCGACCATTTTGGCTTAGAATATCAAGTGGTACAAATTGGGTTTAAGCATATTGCCGGCATTATGTTAAAAGATGATGTTTTATTAGGAGGAGAAGAATCTGGAGGTATCGCAACTAAAGGTCACATTCCTGAGCGTGATGGTATTTGGATGGGGTTAATCATTTGGGAATATATGGTTAAGTCTGGTAAAACGTTGGATGAATTAATTGAAGGAGTTTATGAAATTGTAGGTTCTTTTAAATTTGAACGTATAGATTTACACCTGAAAGAAGCTGATAAATTAAGAATTGTTGCCAATTGTGAAAATGACTCTTATAAATCATTTGATGGTCTAGAAGTGAGAAGAGTAGAAACTATTGATGGCTTTAAATACTTTTTTGATAATGACGAATGGGTGATGATAAGAGCTTCAGGAACAGAGCCTGTACTGAGAACTTATGCCGAAGCAGCAACCAATGAAAGAGCTTTCGAAATTTTAAAGCACACACATAAAGAGTTTGGAATTTAATTGTTTTTATAACACACAAAAAAGCCACTTATTAAGTGGCTTTTTTGTGTGTTAATGTTTTTTAAATTTCTTCAAACTCAGTTTTAAAACCAACTTTAAAATAACCATCAGTTACACCATCTAAAGCTTTTAGTGCTTGTGATTTAATGCCTTCAGCAATCTTTAATTGTTCCTCACTTATTTTGCCTTCAGAAACAATATCTTTTTTTGTAAATTCTCCTTTTACTTTTTTGATGTTAATTTTTATACTACCATTAGTCGTATTTTTTACTGAAGCGATTAGTAATTCATCCATACTACTATTTGTCTCAGAACTAATAGCTTGTGATGATTTTACTTTTGTTTTGAATTTCTTTTTTCTTTCTTCTGCCATTATTATTATAATTTAGTTAGGTAATAAATATAAGAAAATTCATTAAAAAACTTATATTTAGATTTCAAAATGAAGTTTAAATATATCTTATATAAAATTTTCTTTAGCTTATTAATTGTTAATTCGTTAACAGCCACTGCTGATACCTATATAATAGATAGTTTAAAAACAGAACTAGCTAAAACAAATAATGACAGTTTGAAAATTAGGTTGTACAACGATCTTTTTGGAGAACAATTTTTTACCAATTATAAAAAAGCATTAGATTATTCTTTAAAAGCTTATGAATTATCTCTTAAAAAAAATATAGGAGAAAAATTTATTTCAGAAAGTGCCAACAATGTAGGTGTATCCTATGTTTTATTGGATAAATATGAGCTTTCTTTAAAGTATTTTTTGATTGCACTTAGAGATGCTGAAGAAAGGAGAGACACTCATATGATGTCAAATTCTTTATATAATTTAGGTGTGTTGTATGATACTAAAGGTGAAATCGAAAAAGGATTGGAGTACACCATTAAAGCTGCAGAATTGGATGAAGCTATTGGAGATATAGAAAGTGCAGCAATTAGTTATAGTAGTATTTCTGCCACTTATTTTATTGAACCTGATTATGACAGGGCCATGGATTACTACAATAAGTCTATGGTTATTGCTGATTCGATTGGAGATGAAGAGACAATTTCTGTTTTATATTCGAATAGAGCTTTAGGTCTAAAAAAATTAAAACGTTATGAAGAGTCGTTAATTTATAACTTTAAGGCAATTGTTATAGATGAAAACCTGGATGATCATAAAGCTATGGAAATATCCTATCTAAATATTGCTGAGCTATATCTGGAGATGGGTAAGTCTGATAAATCAATATATTACAACACAAAATCGTTAAATCTTTCGCTAGAATTAAATTCTACAAAAAATATTATGTTAGCGTATGCTAGCTTGTCAGATGGTTACAAACAAAAAGGAGAGCATAAAAAAGCATTAGAATATATGCGATTACATGCAACGTGGAAGGATACGTTATATAATCAAGAAAATGCTGATGCCATTGCAGAAATGGAAACAAAATATGAAACAGAAAAAAAACAGACAGAAAATGAGTTATTAAAAACGGAACAAAAAGTAGATAAAATTGAAATTGATAAACAATCCAACCAACAGAAAATGCTATTAATAGTTTTAGCTTTAGTTGTAATTGTTGTTCTTTATGTAGTTTATAGTTTAAATCAAAAAAAGAAAACAAATAAATTATTAAAATCTAGAAACTTAGAAATTTCATCTAAAAATGAAATTATTGAAGAAAAGAATAAAGATATTACGGATAGTATAAATTATGCTAAACGCATTCAGCAAGCAATATTACCATCAAAAGTTGTTCTTCAAAATCATTTTGAATCATTTATCTATTACCGCCCTAAAGATATTGTAAGTGGAGATTTTTATTGGATAAAAGATATGGGGGATAGAATCTATTTTGCTGTGGTAGATTGTACAGGTCACGGTGTTCCTGGAGCTTTTATGAGCATAATTGGTTACAATGCATTAAATAAGACTGTAGAAGATTTAAAAATTGAACAGCCTGGAGAAATATTAGACAACCTTAATTATGAAGTAAATAAAGCATTGGGAACTACAGGAAATAAAGAACTTGTAATTAGCGATGGTATGGATATTTCAATTTGTTGTATTGATAAAAAAACAAATGAGCTTTCTTATGCTGGCGCTAATAACTCTTTGTATTTATTAAAAAATCAGGCAAATAAATTAGTTGGCCTTAATGGGGTGCTAGAAAATTCAGAATCTATTTTTTATGAAGTAAAGTCTGATAAAATGGCAATTGGAGGAGGGGATAACCTTAAAAAATACCATACTCATACTTTTGATATTGATAAAGGAGATAGTGTTTATTTATTTTCTGATGGTTATGCCGATCAGTTTGGTGGACCAAAAGGAAAAAAGTTTATGTCTAAACCATTTAAAAAGCTGATTTTGGCAATGCAAAATGAAACAATGGACAGTCAAAGAAATGTGCTAAATAAAACAATTACCGAGTGGATGGGAGATTTAGAACAGTTGGATGATATTTGTATTGTTGGAGTGAAGGCTTAAATTGATTCAATACAACTTAAAATAATTTTTCCAACTTCCTTAATTTCTTTTTCGGTAATAGATAATGGTGGTGACAATCTGAAAGCATCAGGACACGATAAAAACCAAAAACCAATAATTCCCTTATCCATACATTTTTCTACCACTTGAGCAACAACTTCTGTAGATTCCATTTCTATGGCAAAAAATAAACCTATTCTTCTAATCTCTTTTACTTTATTACTTTGTTGCAAAATGTTGGCAAGTAGTTTTCCTTTTCTATCAGCTTCAGCTATCCAGTTCTCTTCATTTAGCACTTCAATGCAGGCATTGGCTGCAGCACAAATTACTGGGTGACCACCAAAAGTAGTAATGTGACCCAAAACAGGATTGTTGGTTAACGTTTGCATCATTTCGTAAGAAGAAATAAATGCACCAATAGGCATTCCACCACCTAAAGCTTTTCCTAAGGTGAGTATGTCTGGAATAATATTGTAATGTTCAAAAGCAAAGAATTTACCAGTTCTTCCCATTCCAACTTGTACTTCATCAAAAATTAATAAGGTTCCGGTAGCAGTACATTTTTCTCGTAACGTAGTAATAAATTCTGGTGTTGGTTGTCTTAAACCTGCATCACCTTGTATAGTTTCTATAATTACACAAGCAGTTTTCTCTGTTATAAGCTCTAAAGAGGCAATGTTATTAAACTCGATAAAATCTATTTGAGGTAATAAAGGTTGAAAAGGTATTTTTTTACTTTCATTTCCTCCAACACTTAAAGACCCGTGTGTACTTCCGTGATAAGCCGCTTTGCAAGAAATTACTTGTTGTCTTCCTGTAACACGTTTGGCTAATTTTATAGCTCCTTCGTTGGCTTCAGTACCAGAGTTAACAATGTACGAACAACTTAAACTATCAGGTAAAATTGCTGCTAAATTTTTTGCCAATGCCAACTGACTATCTTGAATGTATTCGCCATACACCATTACGTGTAAATGTTTATCCAATTGTGTTTTTATGGCTGCGATAACTTTTGGATGGCGATGACCAATATTGTTAACCGCAACACCGGCAATCATATCAGTATATTTTTTACCCGATTTATCCCAAATATAAATTCCTTCAGCTCTATCTACATCAATTAAATAAGGAGTCTCGTTGGTTTGAGCTTGTAGGTTGAGGAAGGTTTCTTTTCGGGAGTTCATCTATATCGTTATTTCTTTGTTTTCTGTTTCGCAAATATAGTTGAAACTATGCACTTTTAGAATCTAACTACATAAAGTCTTGAAAAGCATTGTTTTTTGCTTGTTCCTTGAGCACGTTTTGCGACAGCAAAAGCTACGAAGGAGCACGAAGAAAATAATATGCTTTGAAAAGGTACGCAATCTGAATTTACGGCAATGACTATCAGGAAACAGCGAAGAGAATTTTAATACTGTGGGAGTTTTTTGAGTTGGTTCGCTTAACGCAACTATATGTATTTGCTTTAGTCACTTCAGGGCTTAAAGGTAATAATTTTTGTGAGGAATCAACCGCTAAGCAGCAATCTAAATGCTACAAACCTGTCAATTTACAAAGCGAGAATGCAGCTCGCAAATTTGTTATTAAAAAGCACTAGCAAAAATTATGGGACTAACTGCCCAATTTTCATAAGGCTAAAAGGCACGAAACAGAGCATATTATATTATAGATTGTTGTAACAAGTTTTTTAATTAAAGAATAATCCACATTCTGGACATTCACTTATATCATCTGTTAGTTTAGTACTGCATGCGGGACAGATGTCTTTTATAATAAAGATATTATCAGGCTCTATTTTTTCTTTCTTTATTTTTGATTTATCTAACTTATATTCAGTACTTATCTTTCCTATCAATGGCGAGCTTGTCCTCATCCAAAACCTACTCAGTTTGCCTTTTTTATTTGAAGCAACAATAATTCTATGGCTTAACAATGAGAATGGTAAAACTATTTCGAAAAAGTAACTGTCTTTACTTTTAAATGGATTGGATCTCCAGTTGTCTTTGCTGGGAATTCTTATCTCAATAAGCTTTAAGTTCTTTTCTTCTAGAAATTTTATTGCTTGATTAAGGTTGTTAGAGAAGTAAGAGACCAACCTAATTATCATTTTATAATTTAAATACAGAATTAGTAATCCAAATAGTATAATTAGTATTGTAGATGTTATGTCTTTCATATTTGTTACAACGTACTTGTCAGTCACGTTTTAATGTGATTTACATTGTGTTAAGCGAAGGTATCATTTTTTATTGATTAATTAAGTTGAAAAAAAAGAGTTTTCATTAATGTAAAGTTTGAAGGATTGTTTTTCGTTTTGGTATAGGTAAGAGCTGTAGTCACACGTTAAGAATCCTTTTTTTTGATAGTTAGACGTTGTTTCACTTAAATCACAAACTAACTAACGCATCAACACTCCAAGCTTCAGCTTTAGCAGCAAATAATGGTTTTGTTTTAGCCCAAACACCTTTAAATAAGTCTGAGTTGCGATAATTTTCTAAATGTTGTTCAGATTGCCAAAAGCTGTAAGTGAAATAGATGTTAGGATTGTTTTTATCACTTAACAATTCTAATTTATCTACCCCTTCAAAATTTCGGATGTGATGTTTTACCGCTTCAAAGTTGGCTAAAAACTCAGCAACTTTATCGGCTTTAAAAGTCATTTTAACTATTCTAATCATAAAATTCTACACGTATTAAATCTCCTTGGTTAATACCAAATAGTTGGTGAGCATTACCTTTGTTCATCGCAATTTCTATGTAACCCGTAGAGCTAAACAAAGCAACACGTTCGCCTTCCTCTACAGAGCAGTAGGAGCGACTAATGGTTTTAATCTCATATTCTTCACTTCTAAAAAAGATGGTAAACCGTCTTCCATTACCAAAAGATTTAAAAAGACTTTCGCTAATGTTGGTAATTACATTTCCGTAATGGTCAATATAAATTGCCATTCCTTTTATAATGTTGTTTTCCGATACTGCTCTAAATAAAGTACGTACAGCAACTTCGGGTTTTAATTTTCCGATAACCTCTAATGTTCCTCCTCTGGCAATATGACAAGCAGCTTTTACAAAAACATCTTTTGTAGGAAATGTTACTCTGTCGGTATCTTGCGATAATGTTAAATCAACAATCTTTTCGGGTTGATCATCAAAAATTAAAGAAAACATACCATTATCAGCACCAATAAAATAATGCCCTTTATAAAGGATAGCTACATGAGGTGTTTCTAAATTTGTTTCAGAATTTACTCCTATAATATGTATGGTGCCTTCAGGAAAATCGAAATAACAGTTTTTGATAACAAAAGCAGTACGCTGTAGGTCAAAAGAGGGGATGTCATGCGTAATATCAATGATATTAACTTCAGGTTGTTCTTTTAAAATGGCAGCTTTAACAGAGGCAACATAATAATCTCTTAATCCTAAATCGGTTGTTAAAGTGATAATTGCCATTGTAGTTGTTAACTTTTTAAAGTAAATAGTTAATAATTAAACTATTTTGATAGTGCTTTTTTGCATCAAATTATTGAAATTTATCGTACAATTATTTGACAATTCAAAAGTATAAATTAAAAAGTAAATATTTGAGCGAAATAGCAATAGAAATCGGAGACATTAACCCTATGGATTTATATGGCGTTAATGAAAGTAAATTAAGTGTTATAAAAGATTATTTTCCTAAACTAAAAATTGTTGCAAGAGGCAATATTATTAAGGCAATTGGAGCAAAAGTAGAAGTAGAAAATTTTGAAAATAAAATAAATCTTTTTATCGCTCATTTAGTTAAATATAAAAGTTTAACTGAAAATAATATTGAGCGTTTAATGGATGAAAATGCTGATGATGGGAATAGTAAAACTATGCAGCATGATGCTGATGTGCTTTTATATGGAAACAGGGGGATAGTTATTAAAGCAAGAACTTCCAATCAACGAAAGTTGGTAAAAGAAATGGAAAAAAATGACATGGTTTTTGCTGTTGGTCCTGCAGGAACCGGAAAATCTTACACTGCAGTGGCTATTGCGGTTAGTGCATTAAAAAATAAACAAGTTAAACGTATTATTTTAACTAGACCAGCTGTAGAGGCAGGAGAGAATTTAGGTTTTTTACCTGGAGATTTAAAAGAAAAGTTAGACCCGTATATGCAGCCGCTTTATGATGCTTTGCGCGATATGATACCTGCCGAGCGTTTAAAAGAAATGATGGAAGATGGAACGATTCAAATTGCTCCATTGGCTTTTATGAGAGGACGAACATTGGATAAATCATTTGTAATTTTAGATGAAGCGCAAAATGCAACAAGAAGCCAAATTAAAATGTTTTTAACCCGTATGGGGAAATCAGCTAAATTTATTATTAATGGCGATCCATCTCAAATAGATTTACCAAAAAGACAACCATCTGGATTTACCCAAGCATTAAAAGTGTTGGAGGGTATAAAAGGTATTAGCATTGTTGAGTTTGATGAAAATGATGTGATCAGACACAAATTAGTTAAGGCAATTATTGTGGCTTATAAAAAAGCGGATGATTAAAAGAATTTAAGTTCCCCCTCTAGAGAGGGGATTAAGGGGTGTGTTATTATTATTAATTAGTGTAATTAAGATAAATGAATTTACAAGGAGCAAAAATTATTGTTACTGGAGGAAGCTCTGGTTTAGGAAAAGCAACAGCAAAACAGTTAAAAGGAAAAGGTGCAGAAGTGCTGATTACTGGTAGAAATGAAGAAAAATTAACTAAAGTAGCAGCAGAATTAGGTGTTAAAAGTGTTTTGTTTGATGTTTCTGATTTTGATAAAATACCAGAATTAACAGCTAAAATGTTAAGCGAATTAGGAGGGGTAGATGTGCTGATTAACAATGCAGGTATTGGAGATTTTGCCTTGCTGGGAGATATTACGCTAGCTCAATTTCAAGAAGTATTTAATACCAATGTTTTTGGATTAACCTTATTAACACAAGAATTATTACCACAATTTAAACAACAACAATCGGGTAACATTATCAATATAGCTTCTACAGCATCGTTAAAAGGCTTTGCTTACGGAAGTGTATACGCAGCATCAAAATTTGCATTAAGAGGATTAACTCAATGCTGGCAGGCTGAATTAAGAAAAGAAAACATAAGAGTAATTCAAATAAACCCTAGCGAAGTACCAACAGCTTTTAATGCTAAAGATAGGGTAGAACGAGAAGATGAAAACAATAAGCTAAGTGCTAAAGAAATAGCTGACACTATTGTTGCTACTTTAGAAATGGATAATAGAGGTTTTATTCCTGAAGTAACGGTTTGGGCAACTAATCCATAAAAAAGGTTAAAAAAGAAATACAAAATTTGATGATGAGCTGATATTTTATATATTTGTTCGTTATCAAAAAAATCAACATGAGCTTTAAAACAGAAAAACAAGATAATTACACAGTAATTACATTTAGTACAGATAAATTAGATGCTGTAGTGGCTCCAGATTTAAAAGGTGAATTGGTGATGTTAAATAAGAACAATGAGAAAAATATTTTAATTGATTTATCAAGCGTAAAATATTGCGATTCATCTGGTTTAAGCTCTTTGTTAATAGGTTACCGAATGTGTAACGAGGCAGGTGGGTCATTCGTATTAACAGGGATTCAGCCTGCAGTACAAAAGTTATTTACCATTTCTCAATTAGATAGTATTTTAACAGTATCAGCTTCTTTAGATGAAGCAATGGTCGTGTTAAATTCATAGTCTATATATATGACCAAATTTACTGTGCTTATTTTAGGAAGCGCTTCTGCATCTCCTACTTTACAACGAAACCCTACATCTCAGCTTATTAATATAAATGAACAGTATTATTTAATAGATTGTGGTGAAGGAACGCAACTTCGATTACGAGCTAACAAAATAAAGTTTCAGCGCATTCATCATGTCTTTATTAGCCATTTGCATGGTGATCATTATTTTGGTCTGATGGGTTTGATTCAGAGTATGCACTTATTAGGAAGAACAGCTGAGTTAAATATTTATGGTCATCCAACATTAAAAGAAATTATTGATCTTCAATTGAAAGCTGGAAATAGTTATTTGAGTTATCCATTAATTTTTCATGCATTAGGAAACGAAAAATCTGAAATTATATTAGATACCGATAAAATTGAAGTAAGCACAGTTGTTTTAAAACATAGAATACCATGTAATGGTTTTGTTTTTAAAGAAAAACAGAAGCCAAGAAAGATTAACCCTGCAGCTTTAAAAGAATATAAAGTACCTAAATATGCTATAAATGGGATTAAATTGGGTGACGATTTCACATTAGAAAATGGCGAAATAATAGCGAATAAGCTACTAACAAGCGACTCTCCGCCATCTTTTTCTTATGCTTTTTGCTCGGATACGCGTTATGAAGAGTCTATTTTACCTCAAATTAAAGATGTTGACTTGCTGTATCATGAAGCTACTTTTACTGAAGAACACCTTGCTAGAGCTAAGAAAACTTACCATTCTACTGCTAAACAGGCTGCTACTATTGCTTTAATGGCAAATGCTAACCGTCTGATTATCGGGCACTTCTCTAATAGATATGCTGTTTTAGATGAATTACTGGATGAAGCCAAAACAGTTTTTAAAAATACAGCCTTAGCCAAAGAAGATTTAGTTTTTGATGTTTCAGAAACGTAGGAAACTCAATGTTAATAGCTTGTTAATAACTATTTGAGGCGTTTTTGAAATCCTATTTGAAAACTATTAAATTTGATTTAATTAAAATTTATTAATCATTTAAAATTAAAAAACCATGAACAAAGGTGAATTAGTTGATGCAATCGCACAAGATGCAGGATTGTCTAAAGCAGATGCTGGTAAAGCATTAAATGCGTTCGTTGATAACGTAACAGGATCATTAAAAAAAGGTAACAGTGTTCAATTAATTGGATTCGGAACTTTTTCTATTTCTGCAAGAGCTGCAAGAACAGGTAGAAACCCACAAACTGGAGCTACTATCAAAATTGCTGCTAAAAAAGTTGCTAAATTTAAAGCTGGTAAAACATTAGCTGAAACAGTTAAATAATTGATATAATTATTTATTAAAATCCCCGTTAAACTTAGTTTAACGGGGGTTTTTTTTTCAAATTAATAGTAAAAGTGTTTTACTGGTTTGGAGGTTGTAATTTATCATCTCCACTTTTATATAAAACTGAGAATATAAATAAAAGTATTGCTGCAGAAATAAATATTACCAATATAGAGCTAAAAGATTTCCAAGCAAAATTTTCTATATCTATAATTCCCCAAATTCCTAATATGGCTAATATGGTAAATAAAACAACCGATAAAGCCAGTAAAATTGATATCCCTTTTCTAAACATAATTTTTATAGTTTAATTGATTTAATCTTCAAATTTAACGATAAAGCAGCTCAAATATTTTTTAGGGGTGTTAATGATTGTTAAAAGGAAGGTGTTTTTAATTAAGATGATATAAAAAAAAGAGGCTCCAAATGGAACCTCTTGATTACTCTTGCCTTTAAAAGTATTGAATTACAAAAAGAAATTGATAAACGATTTCTCAGCAATTAAATGTACTGCTTTAGGAAATTCTGCATGTAAAACTAATTTGTTTTGATGATGATGTTCTAAACTACTTAGTTTATTTCTATTTAATAAGATGATAGTTGAATGTCCGTGGTGATCGGTTTTATCTAATATCATTTCATTATTAAAATCTAACTGCCAATGTGTTTCAGCCATATCTTCTTTGTAAGCAACTTCAATTGTTGGCATTTTAAAATAATGATGTTCTCCAATTCCTTCAAAATCGAAAACTATTCTTACCATTCCTCCTTCAAAAAATAAGTTGTCGTTACTTATTCCTAAATCAGAAAATGATACTTTTCCTACTGTAGGAGATGAAAAATTCACTTTTACTTCTCCTTGGTTAATTTCTACTGTTTGACTCATATTTGTATTAGTTTATAGGTTATTAATTATGATAAAGTTAATCTCTAAAATATAAAATATTAATGACTTATGTCAGATTGAAAGCAATCATTTGTCACTTTTTCTTAAAAGCATTAATGGCATTTTTTGTAAAATCAGATAATACTAATTTACCACTCATTGCAGCTCTTTCAGTTAATAAAGTGTCCCAATGCTCAGTGCCTTCCCAAAATACATTTTTTAACATGCTCATGGCTTCAGGATTAGACATAGCTAGTTTGTTTGCTAAAACCTCAATGGCGTCATCCATTAGTTCCACAGAATCAAAAATCTCAGCATATAAACTCTTTTCTTTAGCCCATTCGGCAGAATACCATGTTGTAGCGTCTATAGCCATCATACTCATTGCTGATGTACCAACTTTTCGTTCAACTGCTGGTCCAACCACAAAAGGACCGATACCTACAGCCAATTCGCTTAATTTTACAGAAGCGAACTTTGTAGCATAACAAAAATCTACAGCACTTGCCATACCAACACCGCCACCAACAGCTTTTCCTTGTACTCGTCCGATAATAAATTTAGGACATTTACGTGCTGCATTAATTACATTGGCAAAGCCTGAGAAAAAAGTTTTTCCAGTTTCTAAATCATTAATAGCAATTAATTCATCAAAACTTGCTCCAGCACAAAAAGCTCTTTCGCCAGCAGATTTTAAGATGATTACTTTAACTGCATCATTATTTCCAATTTCGGTAATGGTATCAGCCAATTTGTTTAATACTTTTCCAGGTAAAGAATTACTTAGTGGGTGATAAAATTCTATGGTAGCAATTCCTTTATCGTTAATTGCTGATGTTACTGTTCCTTGTTCTGTTGCGTTCATTTATTATAGTGTTGAGTGTTGAGTGTTGAGTGTTGAGTGTTGAGTGTTGAGTGTTGAGTGTTGAGTGTTGAGTGTTGAGTGTTGAGAATAAATCGCACCACACATTACCCACAACTCATAACTAGTTTTCTTGTTCTTCCGAAAAGGTTAATACATAACCGTTTACATCAACGATAGAAAATTCTAAGGTATCGTAAAAAGTACTTTCTAATTCAGAAATTATTTCTGCTTCGTTATCAAATAATTGATCGTGTAATTCTGCTACACCATCAACTTTAATGTAAAATGTTAAACCTCCACCAGGTTTTTCGCCTTGTAAACGAGGTAGGCTACTTTTTAAACTGCTTGTAGATTGAAACATAATTACTACATCATTACATTTTACCATTGCCCAGTCCAATTTTCCTTTTTCAGGTACGGTTCTTAATAATGTAAAACCTAATACATCTGTATAGTATTCGATAGTTTCTTCAACATCGTTTACCATTAGGTTGGGGGTAAGAGAGTTTAGTTTCATAGTGTTTTAGTTTTTAAATAGGGTGCTGTATGTTGTAATAATTTTGTCTTTTTATTTTCTGAATGTAATATGATATAATAGCCAAAATAAATAATGTTATATAACTTATACTTACTATTAAACTGACTTTAATTTTAGAAACAAAATCCTCGCTAACATCAGATTGGGCAATTTCTTCATAAATAATAGATAAATTTAAATATTGGAAACAAATCCCAATGATAATAAAAAAAAAGCCTAAAAACCAAAAAGATGAAAGTTTAACTTTTTCAGCATCTTTAGATTTTTTAAGTTTTAATGATACCCAAATATTTAATGTCAAAAGTAAAAGAATACTAATTATTAAAAATGTAATGTTGAAGCCTGTATTCATTCATTAAAAATTTATGATAAGTATGTTTTCCCTCTTGGAGAAGAGGGCTAGGGAGATTGATGTAATAGTTCAATCCCTCTCACTCTCCCTTTTCGAAGGGAGAATTGCCCTCACGCATATCTTCACCTCAATTAATCTTGTTTCTTAAACTTTATCATTGTTAAAATAGTTGCTAAAGCAACAGTTTCTCCAGTTTCATCATAAACATCAACTAAGAATTTTACAATACCTTTTTTGATATCTGCTCCTTTAGGAATTTCTTCTCCAGCTTCAAATGTTTTCTTTTCTTGAGATATTTTTTCTTTAGCCGTAAATTTAACACCTAAAGTCATACCAGGGTAAACCGGTTTTGTAAACCTACATTCATCTAAACCGTAGTTTAATAAAACAGGTCCTTTTTTACCATCAACAAACAAACCTGCAGCTTTAGATAATACCCAATAACCGTGAGCAACATTTTTCTCAAAAATAGTTCCGTCTAAAGATGTCGCATCAACGTGAGCATAGAAATTATCGCCACTAACATTAGCAAAATTTACAATGTCAGCATCGGTAACAGTGTGTTTACGTGTAATTACAGTATCACCAATTTCAATTTCTTCAAAATACTTTTGGAAAACATGTTTGTCGTGCTCAATTTGTTCAGCACCATATTGGTATTGTTGTGTAATTTTTGTTAACATAGTTGGAGAACCCTGAATAGCGGTACGCTGTAAATAATGTAAAATACCACGTTTACCACCCATTTCTTCACCACCACCAGCTCTACCTGGTCCACCATGCGTCATTAAAGGCATTGGAGAACCATGGCCAGTACTTTCTTTCGCACAAGCTCTATTTAAAATTAAAATTCTACCATGAAAACAGGCTGCTCCCATAACAAATTCAGTAGCAATTTTATCATCATTGGTAATGATAGAGCAAACTAAAGAACCTTTACCCATTTTTGCTAACTCAATCGCTTCATTCAAATCTTTATAAGGCATAATGGTAGAAACCGGTCCAAAAGCTTCAATATTATGACAATCAGTTTTATTAAAAGGATCATCATTTAAAAATAGGATAGGAGAGATAAAAGCTCCTTTATTTTTATCAGCACCTGTTACTTCAAATGTTTCTAAATCACCAAAAACAATTTCTTGAGATTTTGCCAACTGCTGTATTTTTTCTTTTACTTCAGTAACTTGTTCTTGTCCAGCTAAAGATCCCATTCTAACACCTTCAACAGCAGGATCTCCAATAGTAGTTTTTGCTAATCGTTGACTTAAAGCAATTTGTACATCCTCTACTAATTTTTCTGGAACAATAATTCTTCTAACAGCAGTACATTTTTGTCCTGCTTTAACAGTCATTTCTCGTTGTACCTCTTTAATAAATAAATCAAATTCAATGGTTCCAGGAACAGCATCTTCACCTAAAACAGAAGCATTTAACGAATCGGCTTCCATGTTAAAAGGAACAGCTTCTTCTGTTAATCTTTTGTTTGATTTTAACATCATTCCAGTAGAGGCAGAACCTGTAAAAGTAACTACATCTTGACTTGTTACATGGTCGATAATTCCTCTTGCAGAACCACAAACTAGTTGTAGAGCACCTTCGGGTAAAATACCTGAAGCTATAATTTCTTTTACCATTAATTCGGTAAGGTAAGAGGTGATTGCAGCAGGTTTAACTATTGCCGGAACACCAGCCATAAAGTTAACGGCTATCTTTTCTAACATTCCCCAAATAGGGAAGTTAAATGCATTAATATGAATGGCAACACCTTGTTTAGGTACCATTATGTGATGACCAATAAAAGTACCTTCTTTAGATAGTGGAGCAGTTTCTCCATCTACATAAAAAGGCTGATCGCCAAATTGTCTTCTTAAGCTCGCATTGGCAAATAAATTTCCAATACCACCTTCAATATCTATCCAACTATCCACTTTTGTAGCACCCGTTTGTGCACTTAAACCATAAAATTTCTTTTTGATACTCATTAAATGCAGCGCCAAGGCTTTTAACATTAAGCCTCTTTCCTGAAAAGTCATTTTTGCTAAAGCAGGACCACCATTTTTACGAGCATAATCCATCATAGCAGCAAAATCTAATCCATCACTAGATACAGTAGCTATTTGTTCTCCATTTAAGGCGTTAAATAAAGCTTTACCTTCGCCTTCACCATCTATCCATTTTCCCTGAGCGTAATTTTGTATTTTCATGTGTTTTATATTTTTTTATTGAGAGTGTCTAAATTAATTAATTTCTTCTTCTAACTTATCTCTCAGCTCATCTATAGAGATATTGTAATGCACATTACCTTCTTTTGCTAAAGATATTTTTCCTGTTTCTTCAGAAATAATAATAGCAATTGCTCTAGATGTTTCTGTAATTCCTGCAGCAGCTCTATGTCTTAATCCAAAATGAGCAGGAAATGATTGACTTTCAGAAACAGGTAAAATACAACGTGCAGCAACAATTCTGTTGTCTTCAATAATTAAACCACCATCGTGCATAGGGCTATTTTTAAAAAAGATATTTTCTAATAAAGAGGAGGAAATATGTGCGTCAATTTTTTCTCCCGAAGTAGAAATAAATTTTAATTCAGAATGTATATCAAGAATAATTAATGCTCCTGTTTTTGTTGCTGTTAAAGATTTTGTTGCAATAATTATGGGGTTAATGTTTGCAATCTTTTTTTCTGTAGGTTTTACATTTAGTAGCTTCATTAGTTTAGAACTTCTTCTAGAAAACATATTGTTACTACCTAATAGTAATAGAAATCTTCTAATTTCTTGCTGAAAAACAATGATTAATGCCAATACACCAACACCAATAAATTGGCCTAAAATCTCACTTAGTAATTGCATTTGAAAAGCCGAAACAATTTTCCAAAACAAATAAATGGCTAAAATGGCCAAGAAAATACGAATGGCAATAGTCCCTTTTACCAGCTTGTATAATTGGTACATAATGATGGAGACCAGTAAAATGTCAACAACATCTAACCAACGAAAAGTGATGAATAAAATTGAATTTAACATTTGATAAAAGTAGTGTTTTACTCTAAAATATCGTAGATGATTTTAAAATAAGGATTAGAAATAGTGTCTGTATCTAAAGTATGGGGCAATATTGTAATTTGAGATGAGATATCTTGTGATTTAATATATCTTATTATTTTTTCATTTTTAAGCTGTGTGTTATACCCTATAATTGAATCTATAGATGAGGGGAATAGATAGTTTTCGTAAAGATTAGTGCTATTATTATTATTATTATTTGTGTTGAAGTCTTGTAAATACTGTTTAAAATTACTAGAGTCATTCTTCAGTTTTTGATTTGTTGCTAAAGTGTATTTTTCTATTGCGTAAGTTAGGGTGGTTACTTCTTTCTCTTTAGCTAAGTTAGTAAAGTATTCTAATTGTATAGATAAGCCTGGTTTCTTAACCTCTAACTCTAGTAGAGCATCCAATTGTTTTAGTTGTGCTGGGGTTAAAGTAGTATCATTGTAGTTAAAGTTTATCGAGTTTATGTCAATAGATTTATCTGTAATTAAACTACCTAATAGTTTTCCTGGTTGATTTACAGCTTTTAAAATAAGCCCTTTAAAAGTGTTCCAAACAATTTTTCCAATTCTAATTTCTGGATCGTTAAGATCTCCTCTTAAGGGAATTTCTAATTTTACAATACCATCTTTATCTCTCAGTAAAAATAATGCAAATCTTAATGGTAAATTAAATAAGCCTTTGTTGGAGTTGTTGAGTTTTGAATTCTTTATAATTAATTGATTTGTACTTTCTAATTGACCTTGTTTAATTGTTGTTGTAGAATAGTAATACATATCTCCTTCTAGAATTTCATGTCCCATATAGTGTTTGGTGTATATGTTAAGATCAGATAATAGGAATTTTTCTATGTCAATTTTAAGTGTTGATGTATATAGGTTATCTGGATTAAAACCAAAATTAGCATTTAATGTCCCTCTATTATTTAATAGCATCTTCGCTTTAAAATCTAACCAGTCTGTTTGGGTTGTAATGTTTTCAGATTGCATTTCAATCTTACTTAAATGATAACTGAATTTTTCTGAAGTTAAGTGGTCTGCATAATCTAAAATACCATCATTAATATTTATTTTTTTTATGGTTAAATGTTTTAAAGCAGGAACTTCTTTTGTTAGAGAATAATGATAATTAACAGTTTCGTTTTCGGGGTTTACAGTTTCTACTGTATTGGGAATGTTAAAGAGTTGGAGGAAATTGTTTGTAGAATCTTCTAGTAAAAAATGGACGTAAGGAGTTGTTATTTTAATATTGTCTATCGTGAAATTACTATCTGCTGGAGAAAAATTATTTGTTTGAACAGTTATAGATTTTGAGCCTAGTACATCTTTTCCCTCAGTATCTTTTAACATAAAATTAGTTATTTCAAGATCATTTTTTATGTTAATGTGATTGATTGAGTCTAAACTACCGTTGATAATTGCGGTAGTATTTAAGTACCCGTTAATAGAGCTGATGGACATGTATGGGGTAACGTAGTTTTGGAAATCATGTATGTTTAGATTGTTAATTTTAAGAGTAGAATTGATTTTTTTACTTAATGGATTGTATTTTAATTCAGCGTAAATAGAAGCACTATCGTTAATGTTAAAGTGAATAGAGATATCACTTCTATCTTCTTTGTTAAGAGCAATGTATGGTATTTTAAAGTTGAGCCGGTTAAACTGAATGGTGTCGTTAAGAGGGGTGTCAATATATTGAATTCTAGATTGTTTTAATTCAAAATCAGACATAATAAAGTCATAAGAAGAACTATTTGTATCTGTTATCGAATCAGTTGAAGTGTATCGTATTAATAAATCATTAAAATTAAAGATAGAGTCAGTTTTTTCAATGTTTAATTGAACTCCGGTTAGTTTAAACTCTTCAATTTCTATCGTATTTCCAAGTAATTTATATGGAATAGTATTTATAATTAACGTGTCAAATTTTAAAAAACTAGTGATGTTATCTTCTTCAAATACTTTTAAGTCGTATAATTTAATTGTTCCAGTAAAAGGGTTAAATTTTAGTGTTTCTAACGAAATGGATCTTCCAAACCATTCTTTACTGTTTTTTACTGTAATATTTTTTGTAATGGTTGGACCAAATAGCAGTAAAAAGCAGATGATAAACAATATAAATAAGCTTACTAATTTTAAAAAAGATAATTTTTTAAATGTCATGATTTATCGTAAAACACTGTGGTAATTTAATGTCACAAAATTAATTAAAAATAAAATTGTAATGAGTTGGTTTTGTTAACATTAATTATTTTAATGGGGGGAATTTATCTTGATCACAAACGATGTCTAACAATACATCATAATAATTTTCATTAATCATTTTAGATTTCATCCAACAATAAAACGCCATAGCCTGTAAATCTTCTTTTTCTTGAGGAATGTTAATTAATTTTTCACTCATAATACGTTTAAAATTCTCAGATTTTATTACAGATGGGTCGTTGATTAGTGTTTTTAAAAACTCAATAAATTCTGCTACTCGCTGATACATATTTTGTTGAAATAATTCGCCAAAACTACGTTCGCAAGATCTAATTCTATTGAGAACGATATCAATGTTTCCTAACTCAAATTGGATAATCATTTCAATTAAGTTCTTTTTTAATACCCATTCTTTACCTACTTTTTTTTCTAACCAAGTATCCGAATGATTAAAGGTCTGGATAATTTTATTGGCATCTTTAAATAGGTTTTGATTAAAATAATAAACACATAAGTTAAGTCGAATATTAAGTTGTTCTATAACGGGTATTTTTTTTAATGCTTTTTCGTTAATGCTGTTTAGCAAGTCAATTGCTTCTTTATTTTTATTTAGGTAACTGTTGTTTGCGGCTTTTAGTTGAATAAGTTTTGGAAAAAAATGTTGGTAATAGGCATTATTGTAAGCTTTCATTGCATCATCCATTTTTTCTAAATAGTTGTTAGATGCATCAAATTTTCTGTTTCTGTATAAGATGTGAGCAATCATATATAAGATGTTTATCTGATAAAAATGATTGTGTTTAGAAAAACCATGCTTGTTTAAAAGTTCATTGTAAGTTTTAATGATGTAAGGTTCAAAAGAATAAAAATCTTTGTTAGAAAGCATTACTCTCCTAGTTAAATCGAGTACTTTATATAGTATTTGAGGACGTTTTAAAACGGCATCAGATAAATCATATTTTTTTAATAATTGGGTGATGAGTTTTTCTAAATCTTTTTCCTCGCTTTTTATTTTAATGGTATTTAGCTCTTTTTTAATAAAATTATAGCCAATAGTTGCTTTTTCGTTCTCGTTTACTAGTGTTTTATTGGTTTTCCATTTTTTATAAGTTTCATTTATATCTATAGCATATTCATTATCAGAATTTTCAATTTGTAACTGGTAGATGTTGTTAAGCAATTCGTAATGTTCATTCTCTTTTGCTATTTTTTCGGCTTTAATTAATGTTCGCCAAGCAAAATCATTACTTTGTTTATTAAATAGATAAGTTGCTAAAGAGGTTAAGCTTGTAATAGAAGAAATTGCAGTAGTATCACCATCAATTTGTTTCAATACAATAAAATCGGTTAAATGCTTTAAAAGTCTTTTTCTTAGCGTGTGGTAGGCAACTTTGTTGGGGGTGTCATAAAGTTTTTCTTGAATTAATTCAGGAGGTGTTTGGTTGCTAATTAATTCAAATAGATCTAAATCTTTACGCTGTTTTTTGCTTTTTTGTCGATTAATAAAAACTCTAAATTCTCTTTTATCTTCTTCTGATAGGGTGTTTATTAACTCCTGAAGTTTATCCATTTTTAAGTGTTCCTTTTTTGAGGAATAAAAATAGCTATATTTTAGAATTTAATTTAATAAGAGTAAATTTAATTACATATTTTTGGCTTATGAGAGTATTTTATGTATTAGCTTTTTTGTTTTTTTTTAATTCTGTAAATGCTCAGGATTATGTTATTGACCGGGTTGTCCCTGAACCTCAAATTTCTTCTAAACTTTCTTTTGGTTTTTCACCTTTAATTTTTATTGCTGCAAACCGCTATAAACCAGGTGTTGGCGTGGGGTTAGAAGCGAATATTAATTATGAATTTATTAAACATTTATCTTTAGGTGGTTTTGTTAGAACTAAAGGGTTGATAACGGGGGTTCCTCCAATACCTGGTACTGGAAAATCTAATTCATCATTATTGGGATTTGGAGCAATTGCTTTTGGTGGCTTTCTGGAGGGTAAGCTAGGTGAACGAATAGGCTTGAATGTGAAGTTGGGGTATGAAGAGTTCTTTTCTTACGATAGGATAAGCCCCGGATTTATTTATGGTGGAGGAATGAATTTGTATTTTAATAGATCAAAATCTTTAAAAAGCCAAAGTAGCTTAAGTTTTTCTGTTGTATTTGAAGGTAATAATTACATAGATTTTCCGGTGTTAGATTTTGGAGCCAATAGGTTTAAGTTAGTTGAAATTAACGCTTTTACTTTTCAAATTGGTTGGAGAATACAATTCTATAGTGTAAACTAGGTTTTTAACTTAAGCCTAAATAGTTTCTTTTCTATTTCTTAATAAGTGTTAAATCATCTCGATAGGTTAAGTCAGTTTTTGAGTGTTAATTTTATTGTGTTTTGCTTATTATTAAGGTGTTTTTTCTAAAGTGTAAAGTCAGTATTTTTTGTTTTTAAGTTTTCGGTAATAATTCTTCTCCACTATGTTTGTAGAGAATTTTAAAACCAAAAACTATGGAAGGATTTATTGTTATGTTGCTCATCGCCATTCTGGCATTACCAATTGTTTTACTCATTTGGGTAAAAACATCTACAGGAAGTTTAATACGTGAAGTTTTACAGAAACTGAATTCTCTTTCAAAAAAAGTAGATCACTTACAACAAGTTAAAATCGAAAATCCTTTAGAGGATGAAGATGAAAAGGTGGTGATTAACGAAAGCTTATTGAAGTTGATGGGAGGAGTGCCTCGTAAAACTGAAAAGTTAAAAGTTGAGAAAGAAAAGGTAAAAGAAATTAAGCTTCCTGTAATAAAACAGGAGGTAGAGGAGGTTGAAAAGCCTATTCTTGCAACAAAAGAAAAGCTTGTTGAAATCATAAAACAAGAAAAAGTTAAGGTAGAAGAGAAGCCAAAACCTGTTCAGAAAGCTGCGATAATTGCTCCTCCTAAGAAAAAAAGAAATTGGGAGCAGTTTATTGGAGAAAATTTAATAAATAAAGTTGGGATAGGAATACTAGTATTGGGTATAGCTTATTTTGTAAACTTTGCTATCGAAAATGATTGGATAGGAGAAATAGGGCGAGTTGCCGTTGGAGTTTTATCTGGAGGCTTATTAATCTTGTTTGCTCACCGAATTAGAAAGGCTTATAAAGCATTTAGCTCTGTTTTAGTTGGTGGCGCAATGGCAGTATTTTATTATACCATAGCCATTGCATTTCATGAGTATCACTTGTTTAGTCAAACGGTTTCTTTTGCGCTGATGGTGTTAATTACTATGTTTTCAGTATTGCTATCCATCAGTTATGATAAAAAAGAGTTGGCAATTTTAGGTTTGATTGGAGCTTTTTCTACACCATTAATGTTAAGTAATGGCGGAGGAAATTATCAAATATTGTTTAGTTATATCGCTATTGTTAATGTTGGGATGTTGGTGTTAGCCTATTTCAAAAAATGGAATGTGGTTAATATTTTATCATTTGCTTTTACTGTGCTGTTATATGTTGCGTGGTTTGGTGCTAATGTGATAGATGTAGAAAATCCACCATATCAAGGCGCATTTTTCTTTGCTGCGTTGTTTTATGTGTTGTTCTTTTTTATGCACATCATCAATAATGTTAAAGAAAGTAGAAAATTTAAAGGGTATGAATTTGGTCTAATGCTAAGTACTACAGCAATGTTTTATGGTGCAGGAATGGCTATTCTACATTTGTCGGGTAATGATAATATGAGAGGCTTGTTTACTGTTGCTCTAGGAGTGTTTAACTTGTTGTTTGCTTTTCCTTTATTTAGAAAGAATACTGTAGACAAATCTTTAATTTATTTATTAGTAGGAATGGTATTGACTTTTGTGAGTTTAGCTGCTCCTGTTCAGTTGTCTGGTAATTACATTACTTTGTTTTGGGCTACAGAAATGGTGTTGTTGCTTTGGTTAGCTCAAAAATCAGGCATACAGTTTGTGAAGTGGAGCTCGTTAATTATTTTTGGTTTAACTGTAATTAGCTTGTTAATGGATTGGCAACAAATTTACTTTACTTATGGAGCCGATCAGTTAGGTGTGATTTTAAATAAAGGAGTAATAACTACTTTGTTTACTGTACTTGGAGTTGTTGCCTATTTGCGATTATTGAAAAATGAAAGTAACACTTCTTTTTTACCTGGAGTTAACTTGATGTTTGTAAATAATGCATTAAAGATTACAGCTTTTGCAATGTTGTATTTAATTGGTGTGATAGAAATTACGTATCAAATAAATAGTAGATTATCTTACGAACCTTTAGCTAATCTTGCAGCAATAGCTTATAGTTATTTGATGTTATTGTTAGCTGTTACTTATGCTAATAAAAAACAACAGGCAAAATTAATAGATGTAGGGCTGTTTGTTTCAGCTATAGCATTGTTAACGTTTCCGTTTTTTAATGAAGTGGTAAAAACCATTAGAGCAGATTATTTGTTTGGAGAAATTGAAGTAGGCGCGTTTTTAATGCAGTACCTTAATTTAATATTGATTAGTGGAGTAGGTCTGGTATTTTTAAAAGGTGTTAAAAAACGAGATGGTTTAAGGTCTGATATCGGTAAGGCTACTGTTTTAGGTTTGAGTTTGCTTGGCGTAATTGTGTTGAGTATGCAATTGAATCATCATGCCTTATTGTTTGCTTTTGATCATGTAGTAAATAATGCTTCGTTAATTAATAAGCAAGTACTTAAAATCGGTTATCCAATTGTGTGGGGTGTAAGTTCTTTTGTGATGATGTTAATCGGTATGAAATATAAATACAGAACATTAAGATTTGCCTCTTTAGGTTTGTTCGGAATAATACTATTAAAACTCTTTTTGTTTGATATTAGAGGAGCATCTGAAGCAGGTAAAATTATCGCTTTTGTTTTGCTAGGAGTCTTGTTGTTGGTAATCTCATTTTTGTATCAAAAACTAAAGAATTTAATGTTAGATAAAACTGAATAATGTAAATCAAGAGGGTGGGGTAATGGTCTGAATATAGGTTGTTGTTTCATCCTCGTTTTAAAATTATAAACATGAAAAAACCATTTTTAATATTCCTTTTTGTTTCCTTTTCATTTTTAAGTTATTCGCAACAATTTAAGTGGAAAAAACCTGTTGACAGTATTTGTCAAAATAACTTCTATCTGATTGATATTGATAAAGATGTGTTGAGTAAGTTGAATAATGAATTTAATGATGTAAAAATTATTGATGAAGAGCAAAAAGAGATCCCTTTTTTAATGAAAAAGGAAAGTTTTTCCGTTTTAAAACGTGTTTTTAAATCGTATAAAATCAAAGAAAAAATACATTGGAAAAATGGAGCTACAGTTTTAATTATTGAAAATAACGGAGCTCAAAAAATAAATAATTTACAACTTCAAATAAAGAATTTTGATGTTAGAAAACACCTAGAATTATCGGGTAGTGATGATTATAAAAACTGGTATACCATCAAAGAAAATTATACATTTAGATCAGCAAATGGATTGCAAACTACATCGGAAATTAAGAGCTTAAATTTTCCTTATGTCGATTATAAATATTACCGAATTGTAATTTTCGATTGTTATAGTCTCCCAATAAATGTATTAAAAATTGGGTATTACGATACTTACCAAGAGGAAGGGAAGTTTTCTCAAATTGCAATGCCAACTTTAACTCGCTTTGATAGTATTTCAAATAAACAAACCTATATAAGAGTGCAGTATAAGGAAACGCCTTATTTGGATAAATTGATTTTAAATATAGCCAAACCTAAGTATTACTACCGGAATGCTAGAATCTTCCTGCAACATCACAACAAAAAAGGACAAGTGTATTATGAAACCATAAAGCAACTGGTGTTAGATGCCAATAGCGACTTAACTTTTTATATGGATGAGTTTGCTGAGCGTGATTTTTATATTGTAATTGATAATGAAGACAATCCTCCTTTAGAGCAAGTAACAGTATCAGCTTATCAGTTAAATCGACATCTAGTTGCCTATTTAGAGCAGGGGAAACAGTACGATTTGGTATTTGGTAATAAAAAAATGCTTTATCCTCCCAATTATGATATCGCTCATTTTATGGATGAGATACCTAAGGATATTTCAACAATAAAAACAGGAGAGCTTAAAGAAATAACTTATCAAAAAAAGAAAAAAGTAAAATCATCTACTTTATGGATATGGGGAGCAATTGCATTTGTTGCTATTTTATTAGGATATTTATCCTACAAAATGATAACAGAGATGGAGAGTAGTTAGCTCTGTCAGTTCGAGTGTTCTAATTTTTCATTAGAATGTATCGAGAACAAAAAAACTTAACTATTGAGGTTAGACTTATGGCTAAAAGGGGGTAGAAAACCTCATCCGACCACTATAATCAGTGTCTTGCTGTGGTCGGATGAGTTGTTTTATTTGAGCGGAAACACCCCTATAATCCCCTTAAGGGGATAGTGGTTGCTAGAGATACGTTGTTTTAGGATGTGAATATCCGTCTGACCGCTATGTGCTATTAGCTTAAAGCGGTCAGCTGGGTATTTAGAGACGGGTAATTATAAAAAATAGAAGAATGAAAACAGTAAAAAAAATATTAAAATACACGCTAAGAACCTTGTTGGGATTTACTGTGTTTATTGGAGTGTATCTGCTTTCGGCATATTGTTGTCAGTTTATAACAACAAATGATGATTACAAAGAACCGTTAGCTGGAACAGAGGTATTTCTAATTTCAAATGGAGTTCACACAGATATTTGTTTGCCAATAGAGGAGAGTGATACTGTTTGGAAATCTTATTTTAAGCCTAGCCAATTTAAAGGTTTGAAAGAACAACCTAAATATATTTCTTTTGGGTGGGGAGATAAAGGTTTTTATTTAGATACACCTACTTGGGCAGATTTAACTGCTAAAACAGCAATAAAAGCTGCTTTATTACCTTCTTCAACAGCAATTCATGTTACTTACAAAACAAAACAGCCCTTTTTATCAGCAAATATAAAATCATTTATTATAAATCAAGCATCGTTAAAGAGGCTACAAAAGTATATTATCTCTCATATAAAATTAAAAAACAAAAAATCAATTTTAATTGATTGCTGCAGATATCCAGGGGTTTTTGATAACTTTTATGAAGCAAAAGGTAATTATCATATTTTTAAAACCTGTAATGTGTGGACGAATAATGCGATAAAAAAAGCAGGAGTTAAAACTTCAGTATGGACACCTTTCTCTTCTGCAATATTAAAGCAATTTTAAAACCTCATCCGACCACTATAGTCAGTGTCTTGCTGTGGTCAGATGAGTTGTTTTATTTGAACGGAAACACCCCTATAATCCCTTCAAGGGGATGGTGGTTGCTAAAGATGAATTGTTTTAGGGGGCGGGTATTTAGAGAAGCTGTTAACGGTTGATTATAAAAAGTAAAATTATGACAATAATAAAAACACAAATAAAGGCAATAGTGCTGTTGGGAGTATTTCTGCTAACAGCAGTGATATTGTATTTAATAGATCCTATTGCACAAGATTTAGCCTACCATAATTTTTCTGATTGCAGAACCTATTTTGGTGTAGCTCATTTTATGGATGTAATCAGCAATATTCCATTTTTAATAATTGGTTTTATGGGGCTTAAATTAGCAAGTAAAGCGTATCGAAAACATACGATGGCTTATTTCTTAATAACTTTTGTATTGTTTTTTGGAGTAGTGTTAACTGGTTTAGGTTCTGCTTTTTACCATTACACGCCTAATAATTTTACGTTGATATTTGATAGGCTTCCGATGACATTGGTTTTTACCTCTTTTTTTGCAACTATTATTTATGATTATGTAGATAGGCGAATGGGAGCTTTGGTTTTTTATGGCTTTTTATTATTGGGTGTTTATAGTGTGCTGTATTGGTATTATTCAGAAATTATTGGAAGAGGAGATTTGCGTTTGTATGCTTTTGTTCAATTTTTTCCTGTAGTGGCAGTGCCGTTAGTGTTAGTCTTTTACAAAAATAGTAAGTTATATACCAAGCAGATTATGTATGTTTTTGGAGCTTACATCATTGCTAAATTATGTGAGCATTTTGATGTGCAGATATACGAGTTTTTACAAGTGATTAGCGGACATACCATCAAACATTTATTTAGCGCTTTGGCAGTTTATTTTATTTATCGAATATATTTAAAAGTAGAATGATGTTTAAATAGTTTTAATCTTTATTAAGTTTGCTTTCAAAACAGACGTTAATGAATATTACTGTACAAATAAGCAAGGAACTCAATATCTCCTCACCAATTATAGAAAAAGTATTTACATTGTTTAAAGAGGGCGGAACTGTCCCTTTTGTAGCAAGATACCGTAAAGAAGCAACTCAAAATTTAGATGAAGTTCAGCTTATCAATATCAAAGATAGACAAGCGTATTGGGAAGGTTTTATCAAAAGGAAAGAAAGCATTTTACAATTAATAGCAGAGCAAGGAAAGTTAACGCCCGAATTAAGAAGTCGCATAGAGAAAACGGAACTATTAACGGAATTGGAAGATTTGTATTTGCCTTACAAACAAAAGCGACAATCTAAAGGCGAAAAAGCCATAGCACAAGGATTAAAATCGTTGGCTATTTTTATACAGCAGCAACGCAATGCTTCGGCAATAGAAGATAAAGCATTATCCTTTATTAAAGGAGATGTTAAAAACGAAAAAGAAGCATTATCTGGTGCTGTAAATATTTTGGCAGAATGGATTGCCGAAGATAAATGGGTGAGAGATAGAGTGCGAGATCAGTTTCAACGATTTGCAGTAGCAAATGCTAAAGTAAAACGAGGTAAAAAAGAGGAGGGGGAGAAGTATAAAGATTATTTTGCTTTTTCGGAACGGACAAATAGAATGGCAGCACATCGTGTTTTGGCATTATTTAGAGCAGAAAAAGAAGGTATTGTAAAATTTAGTGTAGATGTTGATGAAGATAGAGCAATAGAAAATATTGAGCGCATTACCAACAGAAAATATACAGCAAACACTTTCGTGGATAAAGCAATAAAAGAAGCTTATCAGCGTGTATTGCAACCAGCTTTTGAATCGGAAATAAAAAAAGTATTAAAAGAAAAAGCAGACCTAGAATCTATTACTGTTTTTGCAGAAAATTTAAAGCAATTGTTATTGCAGTCTCCATTGGGAGCAAAAAACATTTTAGCAATAGATCCTGGTTTTAGATCGGGTTGTAAGGTGGCGGTATTAAATAGAAATGGTGATTTTACTAAAAACACCACTATTTTTCCACACCCTCCACAAAACAAAACAGAAGAAACCAAACAGGTTTTAAAAAAGTTGGTTACCGAAAATAAGATTGAAGCCATTGCTATTGGTAACGGAACCGCAGGCTTGGAAACCGAAAAATTATGCAGAAGTTTTTTTAAAGATACTGCCATTCAAGTATTTTCGGTTAACGAAGCAGGGGCAAGTATTTATTCTGCTTCAGAAATTGCTAGAGAAGAATTTCCTGATTTAGATTTAACCGTTCGCGGTGCAATTTCTATTGGTAGAAGATTGATTGATCCGTTGGCAGAATTGGTAAAAATTGATGCCAAATCCATCGGTGTTGGTCAATATCAACATGATGTAAACCAACCTTTATTAAAGCAAAAGTTAAGCGAAATAGTTGCATCTTGTGTAAACCATGTTGGTGTGGAGTTGAACACTGCTTCTTATCCGATATTAGCACACGTTAGTGGTTTGGGAGCAACCTTAGCTAAAAACATTGTAACATATAGAGAAGAGTATGGCAATTTTACTGAACGTAAACAATTGTTAAAAGTCCCAAAAATGGGAAAGAAGACTTATGAGCAAGCTGCAGGTTTTTTAAGAATAGAAAAAGGAACAAATCCCTTAGATAATACCATTATCCATCCTGAAACCTACAAAATTGTAACAGAGCTCTTAAAATTAAACAAGCTTAAAGCAGTTGATGTACTGGGGAAGCAAATCATTAGCAAAGAAAGTATTGTGGCTTTAAAAGAGTTGTACGATCATTATACCATTGATTTTATTGTAAACGAACTACAAAAACCAACTATTGATCCTCGTGAAGCCTTAGAAGAGGCGACCTACAATCAAATTGATAGCATAGAAGATTTACAAGCTGGGATGCAATTAACCGGTACAATTAATAACATTACCAATTTTGGTGCTTTTGTAAATATTGGAATTAAAGAGTCTGGTTTAGTACATATTTCTGAGGTTTCTAACACTTTTGTAAGCAACATTCAGGAGGTGGTTAAACTCAATCAGCAAGTAAATGTAACCGTTCTTTCGGTAGATTTAGCCCGTAAACGCGTGCAGCTAAGTATGAAATGATTCCCTCTTGGCGAAAGCCTGTGCCGAATTTATTTCGGTAAGGGTTAGGGAGATTGATTCGTTAGCAATAATTGTAGTTTTCTTGTTAGGATAAAAAAAGCTGTCAATTCGAGTGTTTCGAAGAATGAGAAATTTATCGAGAATAAGCTTTTGAACTTGAATGAAAAGGGATTGTTTTAATAGTGGCACCTGTCAGGTTTTTAAAACCTGACAGGACTTTTTTTTGTCAAATAAATTAATTGGCTTTTGGTATTTTTGTTTTTTAAATCAAACCATTATGCACATAAGTTTCTGGGAACAAAACACTTTTTTTAACAACATCGATTTTGCCATTATTGGGAGTGGCTTTGTCGGGTTGTCTTCAGCTATAGAAATAAAGAACAAATACCCTAAAGCCAAGGTGGTGGTTTTAGAACGCGGTTTTTTACCCACAGGAGCAAGCACTAAAAATGCAGGTTTTGCTTGTTTTGGTTCTCCAACCGAAATTCTGGATGATTTAACCAAAATGACAGAGCAAGAAGTGTTTTTAACGGTAGAAAAACGTTGGAAAGGGCTGCTTAACTTAAGGGCATTGTTGGGTGATGATAATTTAGGCTTTCAGCAATACGGAAGTTGTGAATTGTTTACAGCAAATGACGAGCAAGTTTATCAAGAAACCCAAGAACAACTGCACAAACTCAACAATTTTTTAACGCCTATTTTTAAGCAAGCTGTTTTTAAAAATGAGGCTGATAAGATTTTAAAATTTGGTTTTCAAAATATTAAACATTGCATTAGTAATCCTTTTGAAGGTCAGATTGATACTGGTAAAACAATGCAAAGTTTATTGGCGTTGGCACAGCAAAAAGGAATACAAGTGATTAGTGGTGTTGAGGTAAAGGAACTAACAACACTTAACGGTAAGGTTAATATTCAATTAAAAGATTATTCCATTACTGCTAATAAAGTAATTATTGCTACCAATGGTTTTGCCAAACAATTATTGCCTCATTTAGATGTAGAGCCTGCAAGAGCACAAGTTTTAATTACAGAGCCTATTGAAGGCTTAAAATTAAAAGGCACTTTTCATTACGAGCAAGGTTATTATTATTTCAGAAATGTAGGCAATAGAGTTTTGTTGGGTGGTGGTAGAAACTTAGCTTTTAATACTGAAAATACTACTGATATCGCTTTAACAGAGCTGGTTCAGAATAAATTGGATGAATTGTTAAAAACAGTTATCCTTCCACATCATAAAGATGTTAAAGTAGCAATGCGTTGGGCAGGAATTATGGGGGTTGGCGAAAAGAAAACTACCCTAGTAAAAGAAATAGAACCCAATATATACTGTGCTGTCCGTATGGGTGGAATGGGCGTGGCTATTGGTTCTTTAATTGGTAAAGAGGTTGCTGAATTGGTCTAACTATTATCCCCGAATTGAGTTTGGGGTAGGTTGATTTGTTTTTGTTATACTCTAACACCTATAACACAAACATCGTCAATTTGTTCTAGTTCTCCTTGCCATTTAATAAAGGCAGCGTTAATTAAATGGTGTTGCTCTTCCATTGGTTTTTGGTGGATAGAAATAAGCAATTCTCTAAATGGCTTGTATTTAAACTTTTTGCCTTTAATACCTCCAAATTGATCAGCATAACCATCAGTGTACATATAAATTACATCACCTTTTTCTAATTGAATTTCGTGTTTATTAAAAGGCTTAATGTTATCATAATTACCAATAGGTTGTTTGTCTGGTTTATATTCAATCAATTCGTTATTTCTAATTAGATAAAGTCCATTGTTGGCTCCAGCAAAGGTTAGTTTATTCGTTTTTTTATCTAAACTACAAAGGGCAACATCCATTCCATCATAAACTTCATCATGGCTCTTTTCAAATGTTTCTACTACTAATTCTCTTGTTTTATCTAATATATGATGAGGCTCTGTTAAACCAAACTCTCTAACAGCTCTGTTCATTGAATTATGACAAACCACACTCACCATTGCACCGGGAACGCCATGGCCTGTACAATCTGCAGCAGCAAACAGTAAGAGTTGTGAGTGTTGAGTTGTGAGTGTTGAGTTTTGCTCATCACTAGTTATTGCCTCCATCCAATAAAAATCTCCAGCAACAATGTCTTTTGGTTTGTATAAAATAAAACTTTCAGGAAGGTGTTCTTTAACCATTGTTAAAGGGGGGAGAATAGCATCTTGTATTCGTTTAGCGTAGTTAATAGAATCTGTAATCTCTTTATGTTGCTCTTCTAAAACATGGTGCTGTGTAAGTATTTCTTCTTTTTGTTGAACAATTTTTATGTTGGCTTCATTTTTTAAGCGATAACTGCGGTAAGCCCAAATACCCAAACCAGAAACAATAATTAAAAATAGAATTGATAACCATATAATTGCTTGTTGCGATTCTATTTTATCCGATTGGGTATCAATTTCGGTGTGTTGTACGGCAATTTTTTCATCTTGTTTAACAACTAAAGCCTCTTTCTCTTTTAAAACTAACTCAACTTTTAGGTATTCTTGTTTAATTGCAATTAGGTTTTTAGCCTCTCTGTTTAATGTTTTTTGTTGTTGTATGATATCAGCCTGTTTTGCTTCTACTTCGTTGTTTAGCTGTGCTAAATTAGCTTGCTGAGTAGCAATCTTTTCTAATTGCTCGTCTATTAATCGCTTTTGGACTACAATTTCAGCTTTAGTTTCAATAATTAGTTCCTCTTTGGCTAACAGCTCATCACTTTGTTTTTTTAAGGCTTCCTTTTGTTCATTTAATTTTTTGGTGTTCAGCTCAATGGCTTTGGTTAATTCTTTTTGTTTTTTGATAATGGCTTCTAAATCTTTAGTAGAAATTTCTACTTTCTTTTGATCGCTATCGGCAATAGATTCAATCTTGTCCAATAAACTTGCCCATTCTTTTTCGCTTTGTATTTCTAAGATGGTAATAACTTTGCTAATTTTTAAATTTGCTTTTCGGATTTTAGTTTCGTTTAGTTCAAATTTTATTTTTTCTTCATCAATAACAAAATTAATCATCGACCTACCAAAAGGAAATCCTTTTGCAATCAATAGGATAGGTGATTTTTGAACAACAGTATAAACCTCATTAATATCTTTAACACTTTTGGTATCAAAATAAACCAATTGTACATTTTTGATTTCGTTTAACTCATAAATCCATTTTATTTTTACGGGTAAACCTCTTACCGTTTTGTTTTGAGTCATTTTTATTAACTCATCAAAAACTAAATTGTTTTGCTCACCTATAACCCCAATAGTAAAATCGCTTAACTCATCAAAGTTGGGATAGTCAGTGTACTTAGAGAAATTATAGATAAATAAAGCTTGTTTTTGTTCAATGGTTTGAGTTTCGTTTTGTGAAAATAAATTCCCAACAAACACGCCTAACAATAAAGTTAAGAAGAAAGGTTTATATATATAGCAACTTATTTTCATACAACTAAAGTAAGTAATTGAGCCTGATAAATAAAAGATTTTTATCAGACATCTAAAATAATAAAAAACTTTTTTGTGGAATTATTTTATTCATGACATCTACTTAGCAAACAAAAAGTAGAAACTAAAATTATAACCATGAAAACCTCCATCAAAAGAAAATTAAGAAACGCTGCTATTGCAATTACTGCAATGGTGTTTTTAGGGTCGCTTATGCCAAGCACCTTTACCGAAGAGTTTATGCAAAATGATTTTTTAATAGGATTAACCTCCAAATTAAAAGAGATAAATAAAGAGCATCCAGAGGATAGGGTGTATTTACAATTTGATAAACCGATGTATAAACCGGGAGAAACCATTTGGTTTAGTGCTTTTGTAAGAAACGGTTCTGATTTAAAAGCGGCAGTAAAAAGCGAAATTTTACATGTAGAGTTGATAGATCCTAAAGGGAATGTGAGTAAAAAATTAAACTTAATTGCACGTAAGGGTAAAGCCAATGCAGAGTTTGAAATTACTAAAAATATGATGGGAGGTTTGTATAGAGTAAAAGCCTACACCAATTGGCAAAAGAATGACAATACTTTTTTTGAAAAAGAAATTCAGATACAACAAGTGGTGTTGCCACGTTTAAAAATGAAATTAGAATTTCAGCGTAAAGCTTACGGTCCTGGTGATGATGTAATTGCTAAGTTGGATTTGAATACCTTAGAAAATTTACCTCTATCGGATTATGATTTCGAATATGTTGCTATGTTAGATGGTGAGAAAATCTTAACAAAAAAGTTAGTTACTAACCAGATAGGAGAAGCTTATGTGAAATTTGAATTGCCTAAAACATTAAAAACAAACGATGGGTTATTAAATGTAATGATTGCCTATGAAGGGAAAACAGAAAGTATCTCTCGTTCTATTCCAATTACTTTAGGAAATATCGAGTTATCGTTTTATCCTGAAGGTGGAGATTTGGTTGAAGGCTTAGAAACTACTGTTGGATTTAAAGCTTTAAATGAATTTGGTAAACCATCGGATATTGAGGGTGTTGTAAAAAACAAAAAAGGAAGTGTTGTGGCATCTTTTACAAGTTACCATAATGGAATGGGAGCTTTTAAATTCGAACCAAAACTAGGAGAAGAGTATCAGGTTAACATTACTAATCCTAAAGGAATAAATAAAGTTTACCATTTACCAGCAACCTTAAAAAGAGGTTGGGTATTAAATGTGGACGATAGTGATAAAGAGGAGTTAATGGTAACGATAAACTCTACCGAAAATGAGCGCATGTCTTTAATGTGTCAAGTTAGAGGTGTAGCTTATTTTGCAAGAGAAGTGAATGTTACCAGAGGAAGTAATGAATTTAAAGTGCCTTTAGATAAATTTCCGATAGGTGTTGCACAAATTACCCTGTTTGATAGTAGGGATATTGAGCGTGCCGAACGTTTGGTGTTTGTAAATAAAAGCAGACAGTTAAACATTACCATCAAAACCAATAAAGAAAAATATTTACCGAGAGAAAAAGTAAAAATGACCTTAAGGGTAACTGATGAAAGAGGTTTGTCTGTTCCTGCAAGTTTATCTATGAGTGTGGTTGATGATAAGCTGTTAAGTTTTGCTGATGATAAAACAAGTAATATTTTAACCAATTTATTGTTGGAAAGCGATATTAAAGCTAAAGTAGAAGAACCACAGTTTTATTTTAATCCGAAAGAAGAAAAAGCGGATAAAGCCTTAAACTACTTATTAATGACTGATGGTTGGAGAAGGTTTACTTGGGAAGAAGTGCAAGAAAATAACTTTAAAGCAGCAACTTTTGAGGGTGAAATGGCAAGAGTTGAAGGGGTGATAATGGATATGAATGGTAAACCTGTTTCGGGAGCAAAAATCACCTTAAATGATGGGACTCAAAAAACATATAAAACAGGAGAGAAAGGAGAGTATGTGCTTAGTGATATTGATTTGTATGCTCCGATTTACGCAACAGTTACTGCTAATGGATTACAGCAGCAAAGTTTGTATTTAGATACGTACAGAAGTAATTATAATTTGAATTTATACCCTCCATATAAATACGAAACAACTACAAGGAATAAGGTTAGAAGAGCTAATATGCAAATGGCACCGCAAGGAGGAGTTGCTGTAGCTGAAAATATGCCTGTAATGGTAGAAGAGTTTGAAATGGTAGAAATGAATGTTCCTTTGGTAGAGCAAGATATGTTAATGGATGTAGCAGTTGAGAAGGTGGGTAAAGACGCTGAAATTGTTGTGATGGATAATGTAGAACAAGAGGAAGTAGTTATTGAAGGTGTTTTAGTTGCTTTTGTTTGGGAGCAAAAAAAAGAGGCTAATAAATTGAAGAAAAAAGGGCGAAAGGATTTTGCAGATAATGCTCGAATCGCACCTCAAAAAATGTATCACAGAGCAAAAGTTTTTCCTAAAGTAGATTACGCTAACCTGCCAGTAGCTGAAGTTCGTACAGATTTTAGAGAAACCATTTATTGGGATGGAGACATTACTGTAAACAGCAAAGGATTGGCTTACATAGAATTTTATAACAATGATGCGGTATCTTCTTTTAGAACAACAGTTGAAGGTGTGGGCGTTGGAATGGTAGGTAGAGCAGAGAAAACATTTTTTACGCAATTACCATTTGCTATGTTTGTTAAAGTTCCTAATCAAGTGGTGTTTCAAGATTTAGTAACGGTTCCGTTAACCTTAAAAAACACAACAGATAAAACGGTTACAGGAAACTTAACCATCAAATCTCCAAAAGGATTTAAAGCCTTAAATGTTGAGGTGGGAACACAGTCTATTCCAGCAAACAGTACTAAAACCATTTATTTAGAATATTTAGTATTGAATGAGATAGGAGAGGATAACTTACAAATTGCTTTTAATGCCAATGGGTTAAAAGATGCTTTTCAGCAAAACATTAAAATTGGAGCCAAAGGTTTTCCTGTGCAAATTGCATTATCCGGACAAGAACTAGAAAAGGCTTACACTGTTGATATTCATAATGCGGTAAAAGGTTCTGTGGTAGCTTCTTTAACTGCTTTTCCTAATGTGGTTAATGATTTAATGACAGGGATAGAAAGCTTGATTAGAGAACCTTCAGGTTGTTTTGAGCAAACATCGATGAGTAATTACCCGAACATTATGGCATTAAACTATATGAAAGAAACAGGTTATGATGATGTAAAATTATTAGCAAGCATTGATGGGAAGTTAGATAGAGGGTACAAAAAATTGACTTCTTACGAAACCAAAGAAAACGGATACGAATGGTTTGGTTCTGCACCAGGGCACGAAGCATTAACAGCTTATGGTTTAATGCAGTTTAATGATATGAAATCGGTTTACCCTGAAGTAAGCAACGATATGGTTAAACGTACCGCAAAATGGATTATGAGTCGTAAAGATGGTAAAGGTGGTTTTAAGAAAAACCCTAGAGCATTAGATCAATTTGGAAGAGCAAGCGCTGAGGTAACCAATGGATATATTGTTTATGCCTTATCGGAAGCAGGTTACCAATCGGATGTAAAAAAAGAGTTTGAATTGGCTTATAAAGCTGCAATTGCTTCTAATGATGGTTATCAATTAGCAATGATGACAAACACTTTACAAAATTTTAATGATAAAAGAGCTGCAACAGCAATGAAGCAGTTGATGAAATTGCAAAAAGCAGACGGTAGCTTTAAATCAGATCATTCTATAACACGTTCTGGAGGGAAATCTTTACAAGTAGAAACTACCGCTATTGCTGTGTTGGCAATGTTGCATACGCCTAAAAGTGATGTAGCTGCTATGACAAAAGCTGTAGAGTTTTTAGTAGGGTCTAGGTCGGGTTATGGTAGTTTTGGTTCTACCCAAGGTACGGTGTTAGCCTTAAAAGCATTGAGCGAATATGCTGCTTTTTCTAAGGAAACAGATGAGGCAGGAACTTTAGAGTGTTATATTGATGGAAAATTAGTGGCATCTAAACATTACGAAGTAGGTTCGAGAGATAAAATTGAATTTAAAGGTTTAGAAAAATATTTAGATGAAGGAAAGCATAAAATTAAAGTACAATATAAAGGTGCTAAAAATGCTTTGCCTTATACTGTTGCAATAGATTATAATACTTCTTTACCAAAATCTGCAACACAATGTAATGTTGATGTTTCGGCTAAATTAGCTACTAAAAACTGTAAAGTAGGCGAGACTGTTCGATTAACCACCAAAGTAAGTAACAAGCAGGATAAAGGTATGCCAATGACAATGGCTGTTGTTGGAATTCCATCTGGTTTAAGTGCGCAACCTTGGCAATTAAAAGAATTGCAAGAAAAAGGAACTATTGGTTTTTATGAAATAACAGACAATTATGTAATCTTTTATTTTAGAGATATGGCTCCAAATGCTGCTCACACCATCAATTTAGATTTAAAAGCTGAGGTTCCTGGAGTGTATGAAGCTCCTGCTTCTTCGGGATATTTATATTATACCAACGAATACAAATGTTGGAGTAGTACCGGAAAAATTACTATAAAGAAGTAGAGTAGAGATGTTAGAGAAAAGAGAGGAAAGAAAAGAGAAATTGTGTCAGTTCGAATGGTTTTGTGAAATGCAATGAAGTAACAAAGTAAATATGTCATTGCGAGGAATGAGTTCCTGTAGATGTTGATATGAGTTATTTGTCATTCCGACCGCAGCGGAGGAATCTTTTGAATTTATTGTACAAATTTCAAAAGAGCCCTCTGTTCCTTTCGATGAAAAATAGAAATACAATCGGGATGACAAACCTATTAAACTAATGGTTTTTTTTTCGTGGAAAAGTAGAGAGAGAATACGTCATTGCGAGTATCAAATTGTTTATTGAGTTGTAACGAAATAAACAATTTGATGCGAAGCAATCTCTATTTAACAAATAGATTGCTTCATCCTATTCTTCTCAAATTCAGGATAATATTCGCAATGACGTTGTTAAGGGAGTAATTATTTATGATGAAAAAACTGAACCACAACATATTGTTTTTAGCTGTATTGTTTTTGATGGTAATAAATCAAACCACTGCACAAAACCTCCAAAACCCATCATTTGAGGGAGGGGCTGCTGTTGCTCAATTGCCACAAATGTGCTTACCATTAGGACAAGCATCATCGCCCGATACACAACCCGGAGCTTGGCAAGTAACATTGCCTGCCAATCATGGTAATAGTTATATCAGTATGGTTTGCAGAGGGTATAGTATTTTTGATAGTTACTTGTGGGAAAGCTGTTATCAACCCTTAAATAATCCTTTACAAATAGGAGAAAGCTATAAATACAGTATTGATTTGGCTTATTCGCCTAATTTTTTAGCGGATACCATAAAATTTAATCGCCCTGTTAATTTAAGAATTTGGGGCAAAAATGATGCACAGCAAGAAGAATTGCTTTGGGAAAGTGGAAGAATAAGCAACACCAATTGGGAAACTTTTTATGTTGAAGTAAAACCAAGTATTAGCGTAGAATATATTGTTTTAGAAGCCTATTACGTGCAACTGCCCAAATACAACGGAAACATTTTAATAGATAATTTTAAGTATTACCCTCAAAAAGAAGCTCAAGAAAAAGATACGCTTATTGATGTTTTAGCACTTAGTGAATTTGAAATGGAGAAAAATGAAAATGGGAGAGTAGTTGCTATTAATAAAAGACCAATCAATACCTCCAATGCATTAGAAGTTAAAAGCAATAAACTGCTCATTACCGTTTGGGATAATCGCTTAAAAGATGGCGATATCATCTCTTTGTTTATAAATGATAAAAATGTACTAAAGGAATTTACCATTAGTAAAAACCGATTAATAGTTGAGGTTGAACTGACAGGTAGTGAAGATTATTATTTAACACTTTATGCCCACAATTTAGGCAGAATACCACCCAATACCGTTGCATTGTATATTGATGATGGCAACAAGAAAAAACTCATTACCTTAAGTTCTGATTTAAAAAAGTGTGGCAGCATAAAAATTAAGCTTAGAAAAGAGTTAGTAGGAGAATTCTGATAATCTTGAAAATCACGTTTTTTCTGTTCCTTGAGCGGAGCCGAAAGAGAGCATAAAAACAAAAGGTATGTTATCTGAATTTGTTGAGACGACTATCATTCACAGTAAATAGAATTTCAATACTGTGGGAGTCATTTTTGACTTGGTTCGCTTAACGGTTGGTATATGGCATTTAGGTAATTAGTTATGGTGAATTTTCCGTTTACCAATTAGCCAAATTTAAATATTTTGTTTTTAACTTATTCAAAATTAAAAGCCAAATTTTTAATTTGGTGGGGGTTCAAAAAAACACAAAAGTTTCAGTTTAGCAAACAGTACCTATTTGCTATATACAGTGTTAGCAATTGTTGTTCATTTATTATACAAAATTTCAATATTTGTAACTATAGCTGTTAAATTATTAATACCTGATTCTTCAGATGAAAGCATAGAAATACTGTAAAAGCAACCCTTTGTAATGTCATCATCATTAAAAGCATTTTCACGTAAATATAGATTTCTAATTTTGTCGTGGAAGTTATACCAAAGCATACTATTGTTAATGAAGTCTGAATGAGTGTCGGGAGTTCTGTGAGAAACTAGATTTAATGTATTTCTAATCAATTTTAAGTTTTTATCAAAATGAATAATTAACTCGGTTCTTTCTTTATTGCCAAATGGGGCAATTTTTATTACACTGTAATATTCATTGTCACAAATATAGTTGAAACTATGCACTTTAGTGCATTTCGCTTTAGCTTCTAAAAACTTTATCTTTGTGCGATGGATTCTTATCAGCGCTCAAATGGGCATACAGTTTCTCGATTAAC
>Ga0256845_1000218_pt1 | contig 54795 bp, 44 predicted proteins | sample RiftiametaG_FD_189101 | JGI IMG/M metagenome (GOLD analysis project Ga0256845, IMG submission 189101) | Tube worm associated microbial communities from hydrothermal vent at the East Pacific Rise, Pacific Ocean - Riftia | ecosystem: Host-associated > Annelida > Integument > Unclassified ...
CTTCTAAAAAATGGACGATGCCAATAAGGGATTGGAAACCTGCGTTGAATCGTTTTATAATCGAATTTGAGGCGCAGATAGCGCCTCATATCTAAAAGGGTATTTACACAGTTAGGATTACACCCTCGATTTACTCAATAAACTTAAACTCTCCTATAGCCAAATCACTTAAATGCCAATCTCTAATCGATACTCTAATTAAGCGCAAAGTTGGAAACCCTACCGCCGCCGTCATTCTTCTAACCTGACGGTTTTTACCTTCTTTGATTTTTAATTCCAACCAACTTGTGGGAATATTTTTTCTAAATCTAACAGCTGGTTCTCTCTCCCATAGAGGGGTGCTAAAAACCTTTTTTGCCTCCACCTCTATATCAATTATTCTAGCCTTCGCTGGTTGGGTATTTCCATCCTTTAGCTGCACGCCTTTGATTAATGATGAAATTGCTTCATTAGTTAATTCACCTTCAACCTGCACCCAATAAGTTTTTTCCATTTTATGTTTGGGATGGCTTATTTTATGTTGTAGCTTTCCATCATTAGTCAGTATTAATAACCCTTCCGAATCTTTATCCAAACGACCTGCAGGGTAAACATCTTTTATATCAATAAAATTAGCTAAGGTTATATCACTTTCTTCACCACTGAACTGACATAAAGTATTAAAGGGTTTGTTAAACGCGATTAGGATCGGATTTATTGATAAAGCACGGCTATTTTGTTTATAGCTATCAATTTTATCTCGTTTTGAGATTTTTCTATTTGTTCGAGATCGTCGCTTTGAGAAAATTTTCTTGTTTTTCACAACAGAACCGCAGAATTTGACGTATAATTGAAGACATTATTATGACCTTTTATGATGACTATTAGCAACTTACTTGAACTTGAATTCGCTCTTTTCTTGAACTTAAAACCAAATGGAATCCAAATGACTCAGTCTAACATTAACAATTCGAAGATTATTTATACCATCACAGATGAAGCACCCGCATTAGCAACATTTTCATTATTACCGATTGTTAAAGCTTTTACCGCACAGGCGAATGTAGCTGTTGAGACTCGTGATATATCTTTAGCTTCAAGAATTTTAGCTAATTTCTCACATTGTTTAGACGATTCTCAAAAAGTAGAAGATGCTTTAGTTGAGTTAGGCGTTGTCGCTAAGTCACCGGAAGCTAATATTATTAAATTACCTAATATCAGCGCATCGATTCCCCAGTTAATTGAAGCTATTACCGAGTTACAAAGTAAAGGTTATGGAATTCCTGATTTTCCTGCTGATCCAAAAACTGATCAAGAAAAAGAAGATAGAGCTAATTATTCTAAAGTTTTAGGCAGTGCGGTTAATCCGGTATTAAGAGAGGGTAATTCTGATCGTCGTGCGCCAGCATCAGTAAAACAATATGCTAGAAACAATCCTCATCGTATGGGTGTTTGGTCTTCAGAGTCAAAATCACATGTGGCTAATATGTCCGATGGTGATTTTTATCATAGTGAACAGTCAACATTAATTAATGATGCTGGAAACTTAAAAATCACATTAGTCGGAACAAACGGCGAACAAACGATTTTAAAAGAGTCGGTTGCGGTGTTAAAAGATGAAATTGTTGATGCATCTTCAATGAGTAAAAAAGCATTAAGAGAATTCTTAGAAACGGAAATGCAAGATGCCAAAAAGCAGGATATTTTATTTTCAGTTCATTTGAAAGCGACCATGATGAAAGTTTCTGATCCAATTATGTTTGGTCATGTTGTTTCCGTTTATTTTAAAGATGCCTTTGAAAAACATGCGGATACTTTTGAAAAAATAGGTGTAAATCCAGACAATGGATTAACTTCTTTGTTTACAAAAATAGCGGAGTTACCCGATGCAGAACGTGCAGTAATTGAAGCTGACATTAAAGCCTGTTACGACAACCGTCCTGCAATCGCAATGGTAGACTCTGATAAAGGTATTACTAATTTGCACATGCCAAACGATGTCATTATTGATGCATCTATGCCTGCTTACATTCGTTCTTCTGGGAAAATGTGGGGCGCTGATGGCAGACAATATGATACTAAGTTTGTGATCCCTGATACTTGTTATTCAGAATTTTATCAACAAGTGATTGAAGACTGTATTAAAAATGGTGCTTATGATCCAGTGACAATGGGTTCTGTTTCTAATGTGGGTTTAATGGCACAAAAAGCTGAAGAGTATGGTTCGCATGATAAAACATTTAATATCCCAATGGTTGGACAAGTTCAAGTGACTAATGAGTCGGGTGATATTTTATTGGATATCAATGTTGAAAAAGGCGATATCTGGAGAATGTGCCAAGCGAAAGATGCACCGATCAAAGATTGGATAAAATTAGCGGTTACTCGTGCAAAAGCGACAGGACTTCCTGCTATTTTTTGGTTAGATGAAAATCGTGCACATGATGCTCAATTAATTAAAAAAGTGAATCAATATTTACTAGAGTATGATACGACTGGCTTAGAAATTAAAATAATGAAACCAGTTGATGCGGTTAATTTTTCAATTGAACGGATCAGAAAAGGTGAAGATACTATTTCTGTAACCGGTAATGTTTTACGTGATTATTTAACTGATTTATTTCCTATTCTAGAAGTCGGAACTAGCGCAAAAATGTTATCAATTGTGCCGTTAATGAATGGAGGTGGCTTATTCGAAACAGGCGCAGGAGGTTCTGCTCCTAAACACGTTCAGCAGTATGTTGAAGAAGGTCATTTACGTTGGGATTCACTCGGTGAATTTTTGGCTCTAGCAGCATCGCTGGAGCATTTAGCAATCGTTAATGATAATGCTTCTGCTAATGTACTTGCTGAAACATTAGATTCAGCAACTGGAAAATTTTTACTAGAAAATAAATCACCGTCTAGGAAAGTGAAAGAATTAGATAATAGAGGCAGTCATTTTTACCTAACATTATTTTGGGCACAAGCATTAGCTGAGCAAACTAAAGATTCTGATTTAGCCAATAAATTCAAAAATGTTGCTCAACAATTAACTGATAATGAAAATAAAATTGTAGAAGAATTAAATGCTGCGCAAGGTGAGAAAATGGATTTAGAAGGTTATTACTTAGTTAATACTGAGAAGACATCGGCTAATATGCGACCTAGTGAAACTTTGAATCAAATTATTGATAGTTTAAATTAAAAACAAAAAAATCACCGCGGAGGAAAAAAATAATCTATATGCTTTTCTCCGCGCCTTCGTAGAGAGTTATATTTTACAAATGTGTTCGTAATTCAAGTAGCTCTGGAAAAAAACTAATATCCAGAGCTTTTTTTAGAAAATTAACACCACTGGAACCACCCGTCCCCATCTTGTTTCCTATGATTCGTTGAACCGTGTACATATGTTTAAAACGCCATTGTTGAAAGGCATCTTCTATATCAACTAGGTTTTCTGCGAGTTCATATAATTCAAAATATTGATTAGAGTTTCTATAAACTTTTAGCCAAGCATCTAGTACCGATTGATCTGACGAGTATGGCTTCGAGAAGTCTCTTTCTAGCATATCCTGATTAATCCCTAGATCTTTTTTGTGAAGAACCTTGATAACTTCATCATAGAGGCTCGGAGCCTTTAGGATTGAACTTAAGTCTTCGTGTACATCTTGATTTGCTTCATGGACGGCAATTAAGTCCGTATTTTTATTGCCCAATAAAAATTCTAACTTGCGATATCCATAGGACTGAAATCCAGAAGAATGACCTAATGAATCACGAAACTTTAAATAATCAACAGGTGTAAGTGTCGAAAGAATATTCCAAGACTGAGTCAATTGATTAAATATTTGTTTAACTCTAGAGATCACTTTAAATGCTTGTCCAAATTCATCATTTTGAATATTTTTGATTGCTGATGATAGCTCATGACCTGCTAATTTTATCCATAACTCACTTGATTGGTGGATCACTATAAAAAGCATTTCATCATGTTCAGTACTTAAAGGATTTTGAGAGGATAAAATTGTCTCTAAATTCAGATAGTCACCATAGGACATATCATCGTTAAAGTCAGTATGAATAGATTCTTCCATTGCTCGAGTATTATTTGGATTATTCGCTACTTTAGATGAGTGAGGGCAACTCATAAAAAACTCCTATTAATTCTGACAAAAAGATAATAACAAAATTTAGACTTAAACGCAGTCAATAAACCCCTTAATGTTAATAGATGCGTTACATATATTTGTGTTTGTAACAAAGTGTTAATAATGCAAACTTTTTAGAAATACAAAACGACTAAAGAGTTATATTTAATAAATGCTAAAAAAAGGGGTCATTGATGACTAAAGTTAAACAAGCAATTACTGTTGGGTTTTTAACGGTTTTATTTGTTTTTTGTTCTAATGCAGAAGAAATAAAAAATGGCGAACTTAAGAAAACAGCCTCTGAAAAATTAACATATAATATCCCCAGAGTAGATGAAGTACCTGTAATTGATGCCGTTATTGGATTAGATGAATGGAAAAATGCGACTCAAATAGAGTTAGCTTATGAAATAAATCCCGGTGACAATTTACCAGCTAGAGTAAAGACCACTGCTTATATGATGGAAGATGGTGAACAGATCTATTTTGCCTTTAAAGCGCAAGATCCTAACCCCGAAAAAATACTCGCTTATTTTAGAGATCGCGATGGTATTTTTCAAGATGACTTTTTAGGTGTGATCATTGATACTTTTAATGATGAAAGGCGTGGATTTGAGTTTTTTGTTAACCCTTTAGGCGCGCAAGCTGATTTAACTCGAGATGATAGTCGTAACAATGAAGATTCATCATGGGATGCAACATGGGATAGTTTGGGTAAAGTCACGGATGATGGTTATGTTGTTGAAATGGCGATACCTTACCGAGCGATTCGATTTCCTGCGGGAAAAATGCAGCAAAAATGGGGTATTCAGTTTTTGCGGATTTATCCTAGAAGTTCGAGGTTTTTATTTAGTAATGGCCTAAATGATCGTGATGCTGATTGTTCGGTTTGCCAATATAATAAAGTTGAAGGTATGCCAAATATCAAAACGGGGCGTAATATTGATGTCACGCCAACCTTAACGTATATCAATGCCGAGAAGCGCGATCCTGAGGCTGGTACTGATTGGCAAGAGACAGCTTCAGAGTTTGATGCCGGTCTAAATGTACGATGGGCAATGACAGAGAATTGGATTTTAAACGGTACTTTTAACCCTGATTTTTCGCAGGTCTCTGCTGATGCTGGACAGCTCGATATCAATACCACTTTCTCTCTATTCTTTCCCGAATCTCGACCTTTTTTCTTAGATGGTGCAGACTATTTCACTTCATCAAACCAGTTAGTACATACTAGAAATATTGCCGATCCCGATTTTGGGATAAAGGTAACGGGTAAACAAGATGGTCAAAGTGCCGGTGTAATTATTGCTCAAGATACCAGTACGAGTTTTTTAATCCCAGGTAATCAAGGTTCGGATATCGCTATTTTAGGTGAAGGCGATACCGATGTTTTTGTCGCAAGATATCAAAAAGATATTGGCGACAAAAACAATTTTGGGGTGTTAGCGACTCACCGAAGTAGTGGCGATTATAGCAATGATGTATTGGCATTTGATGGTAAATATTATTTTTCTAAAAATGACAGTATTGATATCCAGTATATGCGATCGGATTCAGATAACCCTTTTGACGTTCAAACCGACTTCAAGCTGGCACCAAATCAGCAAGACCGCGCCTATACTTTACGTTATCGACATAATGAAGAAGATTACTATCTATATGCATCTCATTCAGATTTTGGAAAAGACTTTAGAGCGGATATGGGATTTATAAGTCAGGTGGACTATACAAAGTCAGTCGTCGGTGGTGGTTACACTTGGTTTGGTGAAAAGGATAGCAAGTGGACGCGTTGGGGTTTAGGGGGGGACTGGGATATAACAAAAGATCAGTCAGGTAAGCAACTTGAAAAAGAGATAGAAATGCAAGCGAGAATTTCTGGTCCTAAGCAATCTCATCTAAAAGTGGGGATCACTTCTAGAGATAAATTGTATGAATCTGCTGATGTAAATCATGTTTTCGATGAAAAAAATATTTGGACTTGGTTTCAATTTAATCCATGGTCTAGCCTAAGAGTGGGTAGTTTCATGTTAATTGGCGATAGTATTGATTACGCCAATGTTGCTTTAGGTAAAATGACGATACTGGAACCATTTACAAATTGGCAGTTGGGCAAACATTTTAATGTTAGGTTAAGTACTGTTTTTAAAAAAATGGATGTTGAAGGCGGTGAATTGTTTGATGCCCAATTAATCGATCTTAGGATGGTTTATCAATTTAATATTAGAAGTAAATTAGCATTGACTTTACAAGGCTCAGATATAACTCGTAATTTAGATTTGTATACGGATTCAGATGATTTAGATCGACAGACTAAAAGCTTTGGAACACAATTAATTTACTCCTATAAAATCAACCCATTATCGTTAATGTACTTAGGTTATTCTGATTCGGGATTTCAGAATGATAACCTATCAAAAATTCATAAAACTGATCGAACAGTTTTTGCTAAGTTTAGCTATATGTGGCAAATATGAACTGCATTATAAAATACTTTCTCAACTAAAAGCGCCTTAAATATTTTCTTTGGGACGTTTTTAGTTTAATCTCTTTTCCCATGCGACAAGATAGAGCAAAAATCACTCGATTTAAAGTTAAACTCGGGATTCAATATAGCGAAAATGATGTTGTCGCTATAGAAGAACCTTTGCAAATAGAGCTTTTGCATAATCATCATCGCCAAAGTCATTCTATAACCATGCGAACTCCGGGAAATGATGAATATTTAACTTATGGATTACTTTTTGCGGAAGGCATCATCTCTAGCGCAGATGAGGTAGAGACGATTCAGGTTTCCAAGGTAAAGGGAGAGATTGAAGCCGGTCAAATAGAAGTTAAGTTATCGGACTCCATCAATTTATCCTCAAAATTAATATCGAGAAAAATGACAAGTTACTCCAGTTGTGGCATTTGTGGTAAAACGAGCCTCAAAGCATTAGAGCTAAAAAAAACTCGTCCACAACGGAAATTGCTCTCCAGAATAAATGCTAAACAGATTTTAGTCGTCAGAGACATATTATCTAAACAATCACTTTTTACAGGTACCGGCGGTTCACACGTAGCCGGAGTTGTATATGAATCTGAGGTTGATGCTGAGTCTGAGGTCAAAGGGCATCATCAACTGGATTTTGACAATGCTATTTGTTTTGAAGATGTCGGTAGACACAATGCATTAGATAAATTAATTGGATCAGAATTGTTGCACAATAACCTCTCGAAAGCTGGTGTGATTATTTTATCAGGTCGTGTAGGTTTTGAGTTAGTGCAAAAAATAGTGATGGCAGGATTTTCAACTATTGTTGCTCTGGGTGCACCAAGTGATTTATCAATCAAAGCAGCGAATCAGTTTGGTGTCACTTTGATTGGTTTTGCAAAAGATAACCAGTACAATCTTTATACGTTTTAGTGGTTTTTGGCTAGACTTACTGGTAGCATTCCGCGCGTAAAATTTGCGGTTTTAACAGTAGTTTTGATTAGCTAAATATATATCAGGTGAAAAAAATATGAGCAATAACACAGGCAACATTATCAGCGGTACTGAATTTTCCGCCAAGCTGCGTGAAACCATTAAGCATAAAGTAGCCATTCTAAAAAAAAATCATGCAATAGTTCCAGGCTTAGCCGTTGTTTTGGTCGGAGACGATCCTGCAAGCCAAGTTTATGTCCGCAATAAAGGTAAACAAACCCTAGAAGCCGGAATGAAATCAGTTGAGCATAAGTTAGCAGAAGATACCAAAGAAGAAGATTTGTTGGCGGTTATTGAAAAGCTTAATAATGACAACTCTATTCACGGTATTTTGGTGCAATTACCGTTACCCGCTCACATTAATGAAGAGCGAGTGATTAACTCAATATCAGTTGAAAAAGATGTCGATGGATTTCATTTAACCAATATTGGTTTATTATCAACGGGATCAGATAAAGCTGTGATACCTTGCACGCCTTTAGGTTCCATAATGATGTTAAAGGATCGACTAGGCTCGCTTTCAGGTAAAAAAGCAATTGTAGTGGGACGTTCAAATATTGTCGGTAAACCGATGGCGGCTTTATTATTAAAAGAAAGTTGCACTGTCACTATTGCGCATTCTAGAACGCAAAATTTAGAAGATGAATGTAGAAAAGCGGACATATTAGTCGCCGCTGTTGGTCGTCCGGAGATGATCAAAGGTGATTGGATAAAACCCGGCGCAGTGGTTTTAGATGTCGGTATTAACCGAATCGAAAAAGAAGGTGGAGGCACAAAATTAGTCGGCGACGTAGAATTTGAATCGGCATCTAAAGTAGCTAGTGCGATCACTCCCGTTCCTGGCGGTGTAGGGCCAATGACGATTGCCTGTTTGTTAGAAAATACTTTACAACAGGCCTGCCGTATCAATCACCTTGCCAGTTCAGAACTGTGATTTATAAACTAAGCAAGAAGAAAATTAGCATAATTGCAGCTGCTTATAGGTGATTAAGAGAAATAACTAATGGAATTTTATTGTTCCATGCTAGAAGGGATTATGATGAAAATTAATTTGTACTGTAATAAAAAAAGTCGAACAATCTAAAATTGTTAGACATTTTTTAATGTAGTGGGTGTTATGTCCATCCCACTTCAAGATGCAGAATCTAGCATCTAAAAATTATCGTTGATTATACCTGTAAGAGTATGCTCGATAATTAGGTAAAGCATTTCGGAAAAAATCATCAATTTTATCGAGCTACAAATAGAACTGAACGAATTAAAGGCATCGTTCGCTCTAATATATCTGAGTTGTCTAGAATAATAGCTCTCTAGTTAATTCCTAAATGCTAAATGCTAAATGATTATTAATAATGACTGATTTGTTTCTAGTATGAGGATTAGTTTGTCCACTTATTGATACCCTTTAGAAATAAAAAAGGCTGGAAAAACCAGCCTTAAAACAAATAGTTAGCCAACAACTTGACCTAATTGGAATATAGGTAGATACATAGCAATAATTAAACCACCTACTAAAACACCCAGAACAGCCATAATTAAAGGCTCAATTAATGCGCTCAATCCATCTACGGCATCATCAACTTGTTGCTCATAAATATCTGCGACTTTACTTAACATCGCATCAATTGAACCTGATTCTTCACCGATTGCAACCATTTGTACAACCATATTGGGAAAAACCCCAGTAGATTGCATAGCCATATTCATTTGCATGCCAGTCGTTACATCATCTCTAATTTTATAAATGGCATCTCTATATAATGCGTTACCTGATGCGCCGGCAGCGGAATCGAGAGCTTCAACTAGAGGAACTCCTGCAGCAAAAGTAGTCGCTAACGTTCGAGTGAATCTAGCAATTGCTGCTTTGTGTAATAGCTCTCCAACAATTGGAGCTTTTAGCAATATTTTATCTTGCCTATCTCTCATGCTTTTAGATCTTTGTAACATGTATTTGTATGTTGCCCCTCCTCCTATCGCACCAAATAAAAACACCCACCAAGATTCCACCATAAAGTCTGATATTGCTATTACAAACAAGGTGAACGCTGGTAACTCAGCACCAAAACCTTGGAATATTTCTCTAAACTGAGGAACAACTTTAACTAATAGTATTGCTGTAACTATTACCGCAATAATTACTACTGCAATTGGATAGTTAAGAGCTTTCTTTATTTTAGATTTTAACGCTTCTGTTTTTTCTTTATAAAGGGCAATTCTATCCAACATTCCCTCTAGGGAGCCTGATTGTTCACCGGCATCCACTAAGTCACAAAAAAGATCATCAAAATACTTGGGGTGTTTACGCAAAGAATCTGCCATGGTTTGGCCAGCTTCAATATCGGCTTTAATGCTTAACAATAAATCTTGAACAGAAGCTTTTTCATTGCCTCTACCAATGATATCGAAAGATTGTACTAGTGGAACACCTGCTTTCATCATTGTAGCAATTTGTCGAGAAAATAATGCTACGTCTGCCGCAACTACCGGTTTACCCTTACCACTACCAAATAGAGGTTGAGCCACTTTATTGACTTTAATAGGGCTGATACCTTGCTTTCTCAGCTGTGCTTTTATTACAGCAGAAGTCTCAGCAGTCATTTCCCCTTTTATTCTTTGACCTTTTTTATCAGCACCTTCCCATTTAAATTGGTGTTGCTTTGGTGCTTTTGCAGCTTTAGAACTTTTGCGAGTAGGCTTTTTAGTATGAATCGCTTGAACAGCCATAATATTTCCTTGGTTTATATTTTAAGCATTGCCGGTGTAACTGTAACTGGGACGGAATTGCTTAAATCAATTATTTCAGTATAAATTTATCTCAAATATGGGAAAAAATGTAGGAGTTATCTTAATCCAAACGAATCTACTCCCATAGTATTACTTAATGCTGGGTGACTCTATTCACTTCTTCTAATGAAGTAACGCCTTGCATCACTTTTAGTAAAGCTGAACGGTGTAAATCATTAACACCTTCTTTTGCCGATTGTTTGCCAATATCTAAAGCATTTCCTCCATCCATTAGAATTTGCCCCATTTCCTTTGAAAACTTCATTACTTGATAAATACCAACACGACCTTTATAGCCGTTTACGCATTTATCACAACCGACTGGTTCATATATTTTGAATTTTCCAATCTCATCTTCTTTAAAACCACGCTCTAACATAACATTTTTAGGTAATTTAACTTCACTTTTACAAGTTTCACAAAGGCGTCTTGTTAATCGTTGGGCTATCACCAAATTAACGCTAGTTGCTATATTAAATGCCGGAACACCCATATTAATCATTCTAGTAATGGTCTCGGGGGCACTGTTGGTATGTAATGTTGATAATACTAAATGACCGGTTTGAGCGGCTTTGATAGCTATTTCAGCTGTTTCTAAATCTCGAATTTCTCCAACTAAAACTATATCAGGATCTTGACGAAGAAATGAGCGTAAAGCAGTTGCAAATGTTAAACCTTGCTTAGGGTTTACATTTACTTGATTAACTCCCTCAAGATTTATTTCTACTGGGTCTTCTGCCGTAGAAATGTTAGTTTCAACCGTGTTGATAATATTGACAGCCGTATAAAGGGAAACGGTTTTACCACTACCTGTTGGACCAGTTACTAAAACCATGCCTTGTGGTTTATGAATTGCTTCCATAAACAAGTCTTTTTGCTCTGGTTCATAACCTAATACATCAATACCCAGTTTCGCGGCTGCGGAATCTAAAATACGCATTACAATTTTTTCACCAAACAAGGTTGGCAGTGTGCTCACACGAAAATCAATGGATTTGGTTTTAGACAGTTTTAATTTAATTCGACCATCTTGGGGAACTCGCTTTTCAGAGATGTCTAATTTAGACATAACTTTTAATCTAGCGGCAATCCTAACAGACAGATTAGCCGGGGGGCTTGCTACTTCAGATAATATACCATCAATTCTAAATCTAACTCGGTAACGTTTCTCATAAGGTTCAAAATGTAAATCAGAAGCACCTTTTTTGATAGCATCAAGTAGGATTTTATTAACAAAACGTACTATCGGGGCTTCATCTGCTCCATTGTCATCATCCCCTGTATTTGTATCTTCATCAACCGTTTCTAAATCCATATCATCGAAGTCATCATCTCCGAAGTTATCCATATTTTCACTTTCTTTTTCTTCTAGGACTTTTTCTATGATACGGGTCAGTTTTGTTTCTTCAATGAGAACTGCTTCAGTGGTTAGACCTGAATGAAACTTGAACTCATCTAGAGCGGCAAGGTTAGTCGGATCTGACACACCAACATATAAGCGTTTTCCTCGTTTAAATAAAGGAATTGCATGGTGTTTATTAATCAATGATTCGCTTACAAGTGAGGTGGCTATTTGTTCAAAATCGATCGCGTTGATATCAAATAAGGGAACACCAAATTCCGTTGAAGCAGCAATTGCAATGGACTTTGAGTCTGCAAAGTTATTTTCTACAAGATAAGTCACTAGGTTCATTTTATTTTTTTGAGCATTGGAAATGGCATCCATTGCTGCTGGCTCATCTAAAAAGCCTTCTTGGATTAATTTTCGTGCTAACCCACTTAAAATAACGTTTGCTTGTGATGACGCCATGTATTTATCTCAATTCAAATGAAAGCCGTTTTGATTAAAACAGTATAGTGTAAACACGCAGCTAATTCTAATAAATTAACTTAAAAAACAGGGAGATATAAAATAAGCCTAAAAAATAAGTTAAGAATTTTTAAGTTTATTATACGTGTTTAGGTTGGTTGCTACAGAGAGAAAAACACATTGATTTGTAGATCAAGTATCAATATCAAAGAGATGGGAATTCACTCTAATCTCTATTTATACAAAAATTATGAGTTTTGTGATAATGCCTTTAAATTAGGTGATAAATCTTGATACATACTTTAATAAATAAGTGTACATAAAATGTGAATAGAAAATATTTGATTATTTTTTTTAAAACGGATAAATCTATTTAGACATTACAATAAAACCAATAGTCTCAAACTGTTTACTACTAATTAAAGTTTTACCAAGGCTAATTAAGCTAAAAAGCCCAGCTATTACTGGGCTTTTTGAAGCAGTTTGACAACTATATGTTGTTTCTAATAAGGTAATCCTTACCAGCTGATTGTGTAACGGTTGTTGAAGTAACCCAAGTTACACTAGTAGTTCCAACAGTTGGAACAAAAGTAACTGTCAAACCATCCACACCATCACCAATTCCTGTAGCTAAAGTTAAAACGATGCTTCCATCCGTCACAGTAGCTGAAGCTACTTCTTTTGTTGCATTAAATATGGGAATACCGTTCGAGCTAGTATCACAATTAGTCAAAACACCACCTTCTTCTTGAGCACAGAGACCTACAGCTGTTTTCAAACTACTTGCAGACGACATTGCTGAGCTTAATTTCGCTTTAATCGTATAATCCTGATAAGCAGGCAACGCAATCGCAGCCAAAATACCAATAATCGCAACAACGATCATTAGTTCAATTAATGTAAAACCTGATTGTACTTTTTTCATGGGTAAATCCTCTGTTAATGTAAAATAGATAATTTTAGTAAAACATTCCGTGAAACTAATTTCCTAATGATTCCATAATCTCTTAAGTTAGTATAAGTAGACAGCCTTATATTGACGGCTTTCAATTAAACTTAGAGTATTTATCGAAATAATCAAGAAATTAATCTTACGGTCTCTAGAAATATCTTATCTGTTGTTACAAGTCAGTTTTTACAAGCACAACGATAATCTAGATAGTTTTGTATAAAGCAAAGGTGATGCCAATTCTACTTATTAATAGTCTTGTTACAAAAATCCATTTCAACCTTTGACAGTGTTTTCAAGTCTAACCTATGTCATAAACTGTCTGCAATTCAATCGGTTAGCAACTATTCAATTAAGTGAGTATTGATATGGTTGTTTGGTTGAAATGAGATGTTCATCACGTTTTTAAATATAATTGTATTGGGAATTATTATTAAAAGGGTCTTTCAAATAGTCATTTGTGACAATTTGTGTCATAGAGATGAGCGTTGAGTGTCATGGAGTAAATAAGATTAAAGTTTTTCGGATAGGCTATAATATGGCTTATCTTCATTCCTATTGTACTGATTTGTACTGATGCAATTAAAATGCCTCAAATAGACTTCAATATTAAAATATCGCCATCTGAACTAGAAAAATATTACGCTGGAACAGCTAAAATTATTTCTGTTGTTGCAAATAATGGTCAGAGACTGCAATTTCCTGCCAATTTAATACTTCCTTACGTAAGCCACTCAGGTGTTTTTGGTCATTTTGTTTTGGATTACTCGTCCAGTGGAAAAGCAAATAGTTTAATTAGGGTTGATGAAACGCCAAATACCTCTCAATTTAGCCAGTTTATTTAATTAACAGGTCTCAGCATTTGTTGATAGATATTATTTTCTTATTTCTATTTGAAATAAAAAAATTTAAAATAGAAATAATTAATAGTGTTAAATCTAAAACTTTCCCCTACAATTACAGTTAGTTAAAGAAGTATAAAATCAAATTACAAATTTAAACTTAAAAACCATTATCTTAAAGAAATAAAGCAGGGGATCCCCATGCCACATACAAAAAACCATCAAGATAGCGTTCTATTTAAAAGTGTTCTTACGTTAATAGAGTCTAAATTCAATAAAAAAGACAGTGCTTTAGTTTCAGAGTTTGCACGATATTTTTGTATGAATATCAGTGATGGTGATATTGAACAAAAAACAGCGAATGATCTCTATTCCCTTATAGTGAGTTTATGGCGTTTTATATCGAAAAATAATGATCCTGATAAAACGGCGATTAAGGTTTCCTCTCCTGAGTTAGAAAATGATGGGTGGCAGTCTAGTCACAGTATTATTGAACTTGTGCATCCCAACATGCCGTTTATGGTTGATTCTGTAAGAATGGAATTAAATAGAATGGGGGTCGGAGTCCATTTGCATATTCATTTGCCAATGACGGTTAAAGTTGAAAAATCGAATAAGTTGGTCAAGATTGAACACCCTCATTCGAGTGATATAAAGCCAAAAATCACACCTATGCTGATCGAAATCGACCGTCAATTAGATGAATCATCTTTAAAAGAAATTGAGAAAAATTTAGCGGTTGTTTTATCGGAAATTAAAGTGGTGGTTAATGACTGGAAAATGGTGAGAGCCAAACTTTATAATGCCGTCGATCATATGAGCAATCTACCTAAAAAGTTACAAAGTGACAAAAATACCGAAAGTCGTGACTTCCTAAAATGGATCAGTGGCAATCATTTCACTCTATTAGGTTATGCCTATTTTGATTTGCAAAATGGTAAAAAAGGGAAAGTACTTAGCCCTCAACTTGATACATGTCTTGGTCTTTATACTAAGAGCACTTGGGAGCCTAAGGCGGTTGCATTAGATGATTTACCAAAAGGTGCTAGAGATCTTATTTTAAAAACAGATAACTTAATGGTTTTAACTAAATTGAGTTCTGTTTCCCGTGTTCATCGTCCAGCACATATAGATTATGTGGGTGTTAAACGAATCGATGAGAAAGGTAATATTATTGGCGAAGACAGATTCATTGGTCTTTATACCTCGGCTGCTTATAACCTCAATCCCATGCATATTCCTGTATTGCGTCAAAAGATTACTACGGTTCATGATGAATCAGGATTATCTGATTTTGAACATGACGGCAAGGCTTTAAAAAATATTTTGGAAACTTATCCTAGAGATGAACTTTTTCAAACGGGTTACGCTAATTTATTGGAAACATCGATTGGTATTTTGCAAATGCAAGAACGCCCAATCATTAGATTATTTGTAAGACAAGACCCTTACGGACGATTTTTTTCCTGCCTCGTTTATGTTCCTCGTGAACAGTACAATACAGTTAACAGACTAAAAATTACCGATGTATTATCTGAGGCATTTGACTCTAGCGGTAATATTCAATTTACCACTACATTCTCTGAATCTGTTTTATCTCGTATACATTTTTTAGTACCGGTACATAATGCAGAGCGAGTGAAGTTTGATATCAACTCGGTAGAAAATGATTTACAGCAATGTACGAGAACTTGGGAAGATAATTTAAAAGAATCGCTCAACGCAACCTATGGTGAAGCCGAAGGACAAAGGTTAAGTAAACGCTATGGAAGTTCATTTCAAGCGGGTTATCAAGATGATTCAACTATTCCAACAGCTTTGTTAGATATTAAACATATGGAATTATTATCTGATTCCAATGCAATGAGTATGCTACTTTATCGTGCGCAAGAGGATGACGAGTCTCATATTAAATTCAAATTATTTTACCGAAATCAGCCAAAACCATTATCTGAAATTATGCCTATGCTAGAAAATATGGGTTTAAAGGTCATAGGCGAAACACCTTTTAAGGTAAAGCCTCTTGGCGGTGTGAATCGTTGGATCAGCGATTTCGAGATGACTCATGCTGGTTCTGAAATGCTTAATTTGGAAGCATTAAAAGATAAATTTCAAGATGCTTTTAGAGAGATCTGGTTAGGTGACGCTGAAAATGATGGCTTTAACCGGTTAATATTAAGTGCTTCATTAGATTGGCGAGAAACGGCATTGTTGAGAGCTTATGCTAAATATAAATGGCAAATTGGATCGAGCTTTTCTCAACAATATGTAGAAGAAACGTTGGCAAGTTATCCAAAAATTGTGCGATTCATTGTGGATTATTTCTACCAAAAATTTGATCCAAGTATCGATCGAGATAAGAAGAAAGAGTTGGTACTTTTCAAAAGAATTAATAAAGAATTAGAAAATGTATCAAACCTTGATCAAGATAGAATTTTGAATCGTTATCTTGAATTAATCAATAACAGTATTCGAACCAATTTTTTTCAGAAGGATGAAAACGGTAAAGCAAAAAATTATATTTCAATCAAGCTAACACCATCTAAGATCGCTGATATTCCTTTACCTGCACCAATGTTTGAAATATTTGTTTATTCACCATTATTAGAAGGTGTTCATTTAAGAGGCGGAAAAGTAGCTCGAGGCGGTTTGCGTTGGTCTGATCGTCGCGAAGATTTTAGAACCGAAATTTTGGGTTTGGTAAAAGCTCAACAAGTTAAAAACTCTGTCATTGTACCGGTTGGAGCAAAAGGTGGATTTGTTTGTAAACGAAATTTACAAGGGTTAAGCCGTGATGAATTTATGGCTGAAGGAATTAAATGTTATCGAATTTTTATCAGCGCCTTATTAGATGTGACAGACAACTTGGTTAAAGGTGAGCTTGTACCACCTGTTGATGTAGTTCGATTGGACGAAGATGACCCTTATTTAGTGGTTGCTGCAGATAAAGGAACGGCCACTTTTTCTGATATTGCCAATGGTCTTTCAGATGATTACAACTTCTGGTTAGGAGATGCCTTTGCGTCTGGTGGCAGCGTTGGTTATGATCACAAAAAAATGGGTATTACCGCAAAAGGTGCTTGGGAATCCGTTAAACGACATTTCATGGAAATGGGTATTGATTGCCAAAAAACAGATTTTACTGTCGTTGGTGTAGGCGATATGGCGGGTGATGTATTTGGTAATGGTATGCTTTGCTCTGAGCATATTCGATTGATATCAGCGTTTAATCATTTACATATTTTCATTGATCCCAACCCAGACTCAAAGAAAAGTTTTGTAGAAAGGCAACGTCTTTTTGATCTTCCACGCTCTAGTTGGGAAGACTATGATAAAAAATTAATTTCTAAGGGGGGTGGGATATTCTCTCGCTTAGCAAAGTCAATTCCTCTAAGTACGGAAATTAAAAAATGGCTTAATATTAAAGTGGATAGTCTTCCACCTAACAAATTAATTAACGCAATCATCAAATCTGAAGTTGATCTTTTATGGAACGGTGGGATCGGAACTTATATTAAAGCAACTAGTGAGTCACATACCGATGTTGGCGACCGAGCGAATGATAATTTGCGCGTAAATGGTTGTGATTTAAAGTGCAAAATTATTGGAGAAGGCGGTAATTTGGGTGTGACTCAGTTAGGACGTATTGAGTATATGAAGAACGGCGGACGAGGAAATTCTGACTTTATTGATAATGCCGGTGGCGTTAATTGTTCTGATAATGAAGTCAATATCAAAATACTTTTAAACCAAACCGTTGCCGATGGCGATATGACAGAAAAACAACGCAATAAAGTTTTGTTAAGTATGACTGATGAGGTTGGTAAAATTGTTTTAAGAGAAAATTTCTTACAAGCTCAAACTATCAGTATTAGTGAAAGCCGTAGCGTGAAAATGGTGAAGGAATTAATGAGGTTTATTCACTGGATGGAAAAAGAAGGAAAGATAGATAGAGAGCTAGAGTTTTTACCGAGTGATGAAGAATTACTTGAAAGGCTAGCAAAGGGTGAAGGATTAACTCGCGCAGAATTGGCTGTACTTGCAGCTTACGGAAAAATGATTTTAAAAGAAGATCTATGTTGTCCGGAAGTTTCTAATGAAGCTTATTATGAAAATGAGCTGGTAAATTATTTTCCAACGGCGCTTCGTAAAAAATACCAAGCTCAAATGCAAAATCACCCTTTGAAAAATGAAATTATTGCAATGAGACTAGCTAATGAAATGGTTGATTATTTGGGAAGTAACTTTGCATTCCGAACCATTGATGAAACCGGGGCTTTGCCTTCGGACGTAGCTATTTGTTTTAGTTTGGCAAAAGAAATATTTGATATGCCTGCTATTTGGAAAGAAATAGAAGCGCTCGATCATTCGGTACCAGCGAATGTCAGAAATGCGATGTTCTATCAAACACAACGAATGGTTCGACGATGTACTCGCTGGTTCTTGAGGCACCGCAGAAAGAACCTTGCAATAAGTGAAGGTGTTGAGTTCTTTAAATCAGGTGTTTTGGAGTTACATAAGAATATTAAAAGTGCTTTAGATACTGAGGAGGTTGTTAATATAAGTTCTGGGATTACTAAATGGGTTAAAAAAGGTGTTTCTGAAGAGTTAGCAACTAAAGTGAGTTATTTAAGTACTATATTTTCCGCTCTCGATATTGTTGAAGTTGCGACAATGACGTCATTAAAGGTATCTTTGGTTGCTGAGGTTTATTATAAATTGGGTTCAAAATTAGAGCTTCATTGGTTCTTAGAGCAAATTACTAAACAGCCAGTTGATAACCATTGGCAAGCTTTTGCAAGAGCGACATTCCGAGAGGATTTAGATTGGCAGCAGCGAAGTTTAACCGTTGCCGTATTACATATGTCATCTGAAGAGACTAATGCTGAAAAACGCATTAATTCGTGGCTTGATGATAACAGTAATTTATTGGCTCGTTGGCAGCAAATGGTGGCGGACTTTAGAGCCAGTAGCCGCCATGAATTTGCTAAATTTTCAGTGGCTTTACGAGAGCTATTAATATTAGTTCAAAGTAGTATTCGAGCGGCAGCTATTGCTAAGGAAGATGAACTGTAATCTAAAAAGGTATGTAAACGAGCATTGTAAATTTTGTTTATCATGCTTTATCACCTTAAATAACAAAGTCTATTTTATTGATAGGTTTGAATCCGTTAATGATTATGCCTAATTGATCAGGGCAAACGGGTTATAAATAACCAATTTTAACAATATTATTACAATGGCAATCTGTGCGGTCATTTGTGGTGCTGATAATTTTGTCACCATGGCTGAATTTGCACGCTCAAAAAAACAATGGTTTGAAAGTTTTTTAGACATGCCAAAACGAAGTCTGCGAGTCTCGCTCGCAAGAAAAAAATGGCTACATTGGATGATAAATTTCGCTCAAGCCTTATGGAGCAAGGGGTTAAAATGCGCTAGCCGTGTTAAAAGAAGCTTTAGTTGTACGGAAGAACTAATTCAGACTGATGATAATATGATAGCGTTGATCAAAATTTCAGGGCGTGAACTTCAGAAAGAGTTAGTTGAAACACTTTTTGCCGAAGGTTCAATTCTTAACAAATAGATCCAATGAATTGTGAACGGTTGGTTGCTCTAGATGAATGAAGTTTGGTTTGGTTGGCGAACCCAACAAATTGTCAGAATGAAAATCAGTGTTATGTTGATATCAGGTTGCATGTTTCAAAATATTTGTTGGGGGTTCTTTCATCACCGCCAACCTACAAATTGAATTGGAACTACAATAAAGTTATCGATTTTTTTGATAATAATCAATCAAATTTTGAGTAGAGGAATCATGGTGCTCAGTATTTGAACCTTCAACTAATTCTTTTTGAATTTTAACGGCCAAACCTTTTCCTAACTCAACACCCCATTGATCGAATGAACAAATCTGCAACAAAATACCCTGTACAAATATTTTATGTTCATACATCGAAATCAACGATCCTAATGTCCAAGTATCTAACTTTTTAAGTAGAATAGTATTAGACGGCCGATTACCTTCATGGACTTTATGAGGCGCTAAACGATCAATAAAATCTGGTTGTCTGCCTTTTGCTTTTAAGTCACTTCTAACTTGTTTTTCATTAACGCCTGTCATCAATGCTTGCGATTGTGCGAAAAAGTTAGCCATAAGAGGCGTGTGGTGTCCTTTAACTGATGTCGCGTTTGTAACGCTTCCAATAAAATCTGCAGGAATTACATTTTTACTTTGGTGTAAATATTGATAAAAAGCATGTTGTCCATTTATTCCAAGCCCACCCCAGATCGCTGGAACAGTAGGGTAGTTAACTTCTACACCATGCCATGTAACGGATTTACCATTACTCTCCATTTCTGCCTGTTGTAAATAGGATGCCAACATATGCAGTGTTTGGTCATAGGGTAAAATTGCTTGGGATTGGCAGCCTAAAAAAGTGGTATTCCAAACGGAAATTAGTGCAAGAAGCATCGGTGCATTTTCTTCTAAAGGCGCGGTTTGAAAATGTTGATCCATTTCATGCGCTCCTTCTAATAATTCTATAAATTTTTCAAAACCTAAATCAAGCGCAATGGGTAATCCGATTGCAGACCAAAGAGAGAAACGACCACCCACCCAATCCCACATTTTAAAAATTCTATCTTCACTGTAGCCTGATTCAGTTGCTTTTTCGGGTAAAGCTGTAACCGCGACAAATTGACTTTTTACCACTTGATCATCAAAAGCTGCAGAGACTAACCAGCGCATGGCTGTTTTTGCATTGGTCATTGTTTCTATGGTTGAAAATGATTTAGACGAGACTATAAATAAAACGGTTTCAGGATTTAATGGTCTTAATACTTCCGCAATTTGAGTTCCATCAACATTAGAAACGTAATGGGTATTAATATTTTTATCACTGACATTTTTAAGTGCTTCAGTCACCAGTTGCGGTCCCAAGTTTGAACCGCCAACGCCGATATTAACAACATCTTTAATTGGTTTTCCGGTAAAACCTAACAAGTCACCTCGTCTAACTTTATTAACAAATTCTTTCATTCGTTTAAGTTCATCTTCAACTTGCTCTGTCACGTTTACGCCATCAACTTCTATTTTTGTTTTGCTGCGATTCCTTAGTGCAGTATGTAATACCGCTCGATTTTCGGTTTTGTTGATTTTTTTTCCGGCGAACATTTCATCTCGCCATTTTTCAACGTGAGTTTCTTTTGCTAGAGCAATTAATTTATCTACGGTTTCTTGAGTGATTAGATTTTTTGAATAGTCGAATAAAAAGCGATTTAATTCAATTGAGAAATTTTTGAAACGATGTTCATCTTTTTCAAAAAAGTCACGCATAAACTCCGATTTCATTATTAATGAATGATCTTCTAGAGCTTTCCAACTTGCAAGATTTGTACGCAACTTCATAATTTTACCGACTGGTTAAACAGCTTTTTTTAATTGGTGTTGGTTAGTGCAAGCCATTAACACAAGGCTAGTATCTAACATTCTGTTTGAAAACCCCCATTCGTTATCATACCAAGACATCACTTTTACCATTCGACCGTTCACTTTAGTTTGAGATGAATCAAAACTAGATGAGGCAGGGTCGTGATTAAAGTCAATTGATACTAAAGGTTCATCAACATAGGTGAGTATGCCTTTCATTTGATTCTTAGCGGCACCTTCAATTAATTTGTTCACTTCTTCTATAGTAGTATCGCGAGAGGCAACAAAGGTTAAATCAACTACTGAAACGTTAATTATTGGAACTCGGACAGCCATGCCATCTAATTTTCCATCGAGTTCGGGTAGTACAATACCAACTGCTTTTGCCGCCCCTGTTTTAGTCGGAATCATTGAGTGAGTTGCTGCACGAGCACGATAAACATCTGAATGTGCTGCATCAATGAGTTTTTGATCGTTGGTAAATGCATGGATGGTTGTCATCAATCCGGATTCAATACCAATATTATCATTAAATATCTTTGCTATAGGTGCTAAGCAATTAGTTGTGCATGACGCATTGGATATTATTTGACAATCGCTAGTTAGTACATCGTGATTTACACCGTAGACAATGGTTGCATCAACATCAGTACCCGGTGCAGAAATAATGACTTTTTTTGCACCGGCATTTATATGCTTATTGGCATCTTCTCTTTTGGTAAAGAAACCTGTGCATTCATAAACAATATCGATCTCTAGATCTTTCCACGGTAAATTTTCAGGATCGCGTTCGCTGAATATTTGAATGACATCGCCATTAACAATTAGTTTGTTATCGAGTAACTGAACGTCAGCCGAAAATCGACCATGAACGGTATCATACTTAGTTAAATGAGTATTATTTTTTGCATTACCTAAATCGTTAATGGCGACTATTTTTATTTCATCACGATAGTCACCTTCATAAAGCGCTCGTAATATATTACGTCCGATACGTCCATAGCCATTAATTGCAACGTTAATCATTTTTAGTTCCTCTTTGTTAAGTAATTAAATGTGAAATATTTTTACAAGTTACTCGCGTGCTGAGCTAAACGGGAAATTTCAGTCCATTTTTTGTCCGCTATGAGTTGTTTATCAAGCATCCAAGTTCCGCCGACACAGGTTACATTTTTTAGACTTAAATAAGCTTTTGCATTATTTAAATTAATGCCACCAGTTGGGCAGAAGGTAACTTGTGGAATGGGACCACCGATTGATTTAATCATATTGACTCCTCCAGCAGCTTCTGCGGGAAAAAATTTCATTGCATCATAACCCAAATTCATTAATTTCATAACTTCGGAAGCGGTACTTACGCCTGGAAGTATTGGAATCGGTTGACTAGCAAATGCTTTGAGTAATTCATCAGTTGTGCCCGGGCTAACAATAAAATCAACGCCTACTTCAACGGATGCTTTAAAAGTTTTAAGATCAACGACTGTTCCTGAACCAACAATGGCACCTTTTACTTGATTTTTTATCAGTTTAATCGAGTCAATCGCAACAGGTGTTCTTAACGTTACTTCGAGCACTTTCAATCCGCCTTTTACTAATGCTTGGGCTAATGGAACTGCATCGTCTAAATCTTCTATCACTACAACTGGGATAACTCTGGATTTAGACATTATTTCTTTCATTTTCATTTCACTCACTCCAGAATATTTCTACAGGTGTTTCAGTTTGATGTAAAATATAACTGACCGGTAAATTACGGGTTGGTTTTTTTTCTAATGCAGTTTGTATTACGGCCATTTTTTCTTTACCCGTAATTAATAAAATAATAGTAGTACTATTTAAAATTGCAGATAAGGTTAAACTGATTCTATCAGGGTAATCACCTGCAACCGGGCAACCTTGAGCATTTATTGCTATACATAAATTCTCATTGGTGAGTGACAAGGCTTCTATAATATTTTTTGCACCGGGAAATAATGAAGCAACATGGCCATCTAAACCCATACCTAACATAGTTATAGTAAAAGGTGAGGATAGATTCTGATAGTGTTGGTTCGTTTTTTGTTCACCTTCAAATGGTGTAGCTTGATCGTTTTTCATAGAAATATAATTTGCTTTTTTAGCTTGATTGATTAACAAGCTTGTACGTGTTAATTTTTCATTACTTTGAGAATGATTTGCATCAACCCAACGCTCATCAGATTGAGCAATGGTAATTTTATCCCACGGCAAATCAGTGTTTGATAATAGTTTAAATGCAGGGGAGGGTGTGGTTCCACCGGGAATAATAAAACTGGCTTCGCCTAAGTGTTTTATTTGTTGAGACAACTTGTTTGCACAGTTTTCAGCGATACTTTTAAATAATAATTGCTTGTTTTTAAAATTGTGTAAAGTTATATTATTATTCATTTTTTATATCTATCCATTCTCTTTGCTCTTGAGCAAGCATTTCATCTGACTCGTTTGGCCCCCAAGTTCCCGCTCGGTATAAGTTAGGCTTTATATCGTTATCTTTCCAATATTTTATAATTGGATCAACCCAACCCCATGCGGCTTTACCTTCTTCTCGATGAATAAATAGTGTTGGATTTCCAGCAATAGCATCGAGTAACAAACGTTTGTATCCAAAGCTTTTAAAACCATTAGTTGAATCGGTAAAATTTAAATCTAATTTGACTGGTTTTAAAATGGTTTGAAGTTGCGTCATATCTTTAGCCATAAGGTGTAATTGCATTCTTTCCTCTGGCTGTAGTTGAATGACTAAGCGGTTTGGAACAAGTCCGCCGGAAGATGGTTCAAATACGTTATGGGAAATCTCTTTAAATTGAATAACTATTTCTGCGCTACGACGAGTCAATCGTTTCCCTGTTCTTAAATAAAAAGGAACATTAGCCCACCGCCAGTTATCAATTTTTGCGCTGATAGCTACATAAGTTTCTGTTTGGCTATTAGTCTTCTCGGAGGAGTTAAAAAGCTCTTCCAGATATCCAGATTGTAATTCTCCATCCACATTCCCTGCTACGTATTGTCCTCTAACGGTATATTTTTTGACTTCCTCATTGGTTATTGGTCTTAGAGCTTGTAATACTTTTATTTTTTCAGTACGAATATTGTTGGCATTCATATTATTAGGTGATTCCATAGTCACCAAACTTAATAATTGCAATAAATGATTTTGCACCATATCTCTCATTGCACCAGCACCGTCATAAAAGCCCGCTCTTCCTTCCAAACCAACTTGTTCATTGATGCTTATTTGCACATGATCAATTGATTTTGCATCCCAAAAATTTTCAAATAATGAATTGCTAAATCTAAGAGCTAATAGATTCTGTACTGTTTCTTTGCCAAGGTAATGATCAATACGGTATATTTGTTCTTCGGCAAAATGGCTCGCAATTGTGTCATTAATTGCTTCTGCAGACTCTTGATCATAACCAATCGGTTTTTCTACTACGACTCTAGAATTTTTTGAAACAAGTTGTGCTTTTGCAATGTTTTTACAGCAATCGCCATAAATGTTTGGAATGATGGCGAGGTAAAAAATTCGAGCCACGTCTGAACGGTTTTTAAATTGTTTTTTTAAATTATCCCATCCTTTGTCATAGTTAACGACATCTACCAAAGTTGGTACAATTAATTGAATAAATTTTTTGAATTGATTTTTATCAAAATCACCATCAGTGATGAATTTTTTAAATGCCGTTTCAATAATAGTAGGCAAATCATTGAAATCTTTTTGTTTTCTAGAACAAACCAAAATTCTTGACTTTTCTGGGAGCTCATTTTCAATAAAGGCGCGGTACATTGATGGTAATAATTTGCGTAGAGATAAATCCCCTGTACCTCCAAATAAAATTAAGTCGAATGGTTCTTTTAATAACTTACTCAAAACTAGATGCTCCTTGTTCTGCATTTGAAACGGAGTTTCTGAATACGTTAAATAACTCCCTACCCATTCCAAATTGATCATCAAAATTAGTTTTGCTTGCAGTAGGACGGGCTTCTAGTGTTTGCTGATCAATCAAAAGAGAGAGGGTTCCATCAATTGCGTTTAAACGGATTAGATCACCTGTAATGATTTTTGATATTGTGCCACCATCAAGTGCTTCAGGAACAAGGTGAATCGCTGCTGGGACTTTTCCTGAAGCGCCAGACATTCGACCATCCGTGACAATTGCTACTGAAAAACCTGAGTCTTGTAATGAGCCTAAAATGGGCGTTAGTTTGTGCAACTCAGGCATTCCATTAGCTTTTGGCCCTTGGAAACGAATTACTGCAACAAAGTCTCTATTAAGCTTTCCTTGGTCAAATAAATTTACCAGAACATTTTGATCATCAACTACAACAGCCTGCGCCTCAACGATTAATTTATCATCTGAAATTGCGGAAGTTTTTATAACAGAACGACCAAGGTTTCCTTGTAATAATTGTAGCCCTCCATGATGGCTAAAAGGTTTGCTAACGGGACGTAAAACATCTGTATCAAGAGTTTCTTTTGGACCTTTTGACCATTCAATTTTTTGATCTGAAGTGTCTATTTCATTTGATTCTCGGTAAATTTCAGCTTGAATGTTTTTTACTAATATAGGCTCATTAAAGTAATGGGATAATCCACTACCCATAATGGTTTTAACATCTTGGTGAAGATATCCCCCAAGGCTTAATTCTTTCATTAAAAATGACATTCCACCTGCTGCTTGAAAATGGTTAATATCAGCGCTTCCATTTGGGTAAATTCTACAGAGTAGGGGAACACATTTTGATAAATCAGCCATGTCTTGCCAATCAATAATAATTCCTGCTGCCTTTGCGATTGCGATTAAATGAATGGCATGATTAGTTGATCCGCCTGTAGCGAGTAGGCCTACTAATCCATTGATGATAGTTTTTTCAGAAATGATATCGCAAAGCCTAGTGACGTTTTTTTCATCGTTAATATTGCTTATCAATTGGGATACTGCCGCCGCCGTTAATTGTTTACGTAATTCAGTATTTGGAGGAATAAAAGAGCTTCCTGGTAAATGTAACCCCATTATTTCCATTAACATTTGGTTGCTATTGGCTGTTCCATAAAAAGTACAAGTTCCAACTCCGTGATAAGAACGACTTTCTGATTCTAATAACTCTTTTCTGTTAACTTTTCCCTGCGCATATGCTTGCCTTACTTTTGCTTTTTCATCATTACTTTGACCGGTAAGCATGGGGCCTGCGGGTAGAAATATGGTCGGTAGTTGACCAAAACTCAATGCACCGATCAGCAATCCGGGAACAATTTTGTCACAAACACCTAAACAAAGCACACCATCAAACATGTCATGAGAAAGGGATATTGCTGTTGCCATTGCGATAACATCGCGACTAAAAAGTGATAACTCCATACCTGATTGACCCTGTGTTACTCCGTCACACATAGCGGGAACACCACCAGCAACTTGAGTTGTAACGCCTGATCTTGCAGCAGTTTGTTTGATTAGTTCTGGGTAGGATTGGTAAGGATGATGAGCTGATAACATATCATTATATGCATTGATAATTCCAAGATTTGCTGCTTGTTCATTAGCTATGACTATTTTATCAGCTGGGTTGCATGTGGCCATACCATGAGCTAAATTTCCACAACTTAATTGAGAGCGAGTACGACCTTTAGACGACGCAGATTCCATTCTGGAAAGATATAGACTACGATGTTTTTTACTACGATTAATGATTCTTTCAGTAATAGTTTCAAGTGTTTTATTTAACATGAAGTTGTTTCGATGTATGCATAATCAATTTAGATAAGGCATTAACTCACAAATTGACACCGGTGTCAATAATAAAGCAAAAATGTCATTAAATGGACATGCATCAGATGATGAGATATTTTAGCGCTAATTTGGAAGTTAAAATAAAGAGGATATTGATTATTAAATTTTTAAAGCTTAACTTTAACTAATAAATTTTAGCCGGAGCGCTAGATTCTCGAACGATGAGTTCATCTTTTATAGAGACATTGATATTTTCTAAAGGCTTTTTACGAATAATTCGGATTAACATCCGAGTTGCTTCTGCTGCCATTTCCGTAATTGGTTGTTTGATGGTGGTTAGCGATGGCCATATATACCGTGAAGCTGGGGCATTGTCGAATCCGGTAACGGTGAGATCGTGTGGAATCGAAATACCTTTTTGATTAGCTACCTTAACAATTCCTGCTGCCATATAATCGTTGGAAGCAAAAATGGCCGATGGTGGATTATCAAGGGATAACAGACGACGAGCACAATCTTCACCTGATTCAAAACTGAAATTACCTTGTTGGATATAATTATCCAAAATTGGGATAGATGCTTCATTTAATGCTTTAGCATATCCTTTTAGGCGTTGTTCTGAGGAGCTGTGATCAGAATGACCTTTAATAAATGCAATTTTACTGTGACCTATTGAAATTAAATATCGGCACATTTCATAGGATGCTTCTAGATCATTACTGATCACACTAGGGATTTTATCTAAAGAGGACAATGCACCAATTCTCACAACTGGAATGTCTCGAAATTTTAGGAAATCGAGAAGAGGAACCATATCGGCAAAAGGAGAGGTTAAAATAATGCCATCAAGATTTGCACTATCTAAATTTGATTCTAAATGTTCAATTAGACTTTCGTTCTCATGATCTTCAGGATAAATAACTAGGTGAAAGCCTTCTGCACGACACCTTTCTAGGGCACCTTTTTGGATACTAGAAACATAGCTATTGCTTTGGCTAGGGTAAACTAAACCAATTAAATAAGAATTGCTACTAGCTAACCCCCTTGCTTGAGGGTTTGGTCGATATCCAAGTAGTTTAAATGATTCTTCTATGCGCTTGCGGGTGTCGGGACTGACATTTGGTTCATTATTTAAGACTCTAGAAATTGTTTTTTTAGAGACATTCGCATGTTTTGCGACATCATTAATGGTGATTTTTTTCAATAGAGCAACCCTATTTTGGGACGTATCAATAATTTTTTGAATTGTAAGTATACAAGATAAATGATAGCGGTGTCATTTGTTGATTTATAAATACGTTTATCCATAAAAAAACCCACTAAAAAGTGGGCTATTTAACATCTTAAATTGGATCTATATTATTAGTGTATTTCACAAAAACAATTAGCATAAGCGTTATTAGGATCATTCCAGTTGGTAAGGGTAAGCAAACCTTTAAACTGATTCAATAGCTGGGATTTAATATTAGGTTTGATTTTTGTTTGCTGCCTTTCTTGCATTAATGACTCAACTTTAGATTGGTTAAACAATTCTTTTAAGAATAGTTCATTTTCGGTCAGCTTACGTTTAACGTTCATCACATCATAACTCTCCAAACCGGCAAGTTTTGCTGCTGATTCGATTGCGTCATTTAAATTCCCCAATTGATCAACTAAACCCAAGTCTTTTGCTCTTTTACCCGACCAAACTCGACCTTGGGCAATTTTATCGACTTCTTCTAATGTCATATTTCTAGAGCTGGCGACGAGACCTATAAATTTTTGATAACCAGAATTGATCCCCGTTTGAATCATAGTGGCTACATCATCAGATAGAGGCATTCCGATATCTACAGGGTTTGAATATTTCGTTGTTCCAACGCCATCTCGATAGATACCAAGATCATTCAGTGGCTTTTCGAAAGTAGGGAGCATTCCAAAAATACCTATCGAACCAGTGATTGTTGTTGGCATAGCCCAAATTTCATCTGAGCTAGCGCTGATCCAATAGCCACCAGATGCGGCTACATCACCCATTGATGCGATGACCTTAATGCCATCAGCTTGCGCTTGCGCTAATTCTTTTCTGATCACTTCAGAAGCAAATGCGCTACCTCCGCCACTATCTACTCTCAGTACTATTGCTTTTACATTTTTGTTGTTTCTGGTCTTACGTATTTGCCGAGCGATTGTATCTCCTCCAATAGTTCCTTCTTTTGCCTCTCCATCAACAATTGTTCCTTTAGTTGTAATGACCGCAACTTTAGGCGTATTTGGATTAGCGGGGAAAGAAATAGGAGAGCGTATTGCTTTAATATATTTCTGGTGAGATATATGTCTGAACGACTTTGTTTTATGATCTAAACCTGTTTTAGCAATCATTTCATTTCTAAACTCTATGCGAGAGGCTAAGCGATCAACTAGGCCAGCATTTAAAGCCATGACTGCAGAGTCGCCTTTGTTTTCAATTAATGATTCTTTATAATTTCCTATATAACTATCTAAATCATTTGGTGTTAACCCTCTATTTTTTGCTAAATCAATTTTGAAATCTTCCCACAAGTCTCCCATCCATAGTAGATTAGCTTCTTTGGCTTCATCTGACATATCGTTACGCAAAAATGGTTCAACTGCAGATTTGAATTTACCCACTTTGAATACGTGAACGTTAACACCTAGTTTATCTAACATACCTTTGAAATAAGTACCAACTCTTGAAAAGCCAGTTAAAAAGATACCACCTTGAGGATTCATAACTACTTCGTCGGCTTGTGAAGCTAGGAAATACTGACCTTGAGAATAGTAATCGCTATATGCAATTACGGGTTTACCACTGGTTTTAAAGTCTTCTATCGCTACGGCTAAATCTTGCATTTTTGTCATACCAACGCCCCACAAATAGCTAGTGGAAATAACAAGGTGGGTAATGCGATCATCGTCTTTGGCTTGGTCTAAAGCAAAAATCAAATCGTAAAGCAATGTTTCAGGAGTATCTTCATTTCCGGTTACTTCTTGCATCGCCTTATCAATGGGATCTTGGTAGGTTAGTTGTTCAACAATATTGCCATTTGGTGCTAAAACTAACGCAATACCTTTTTCAACAGTAGGTTTACCATCAGAGTTTGAAATGGCGATGACTATAAAAATTAACAAACCGAGAAATAGTACGTTTAGAAATATTTTCCGAGTGAGATCCAATCCATACCACATACTTTTGATGAGCTTTGTCATTTTGATCCTTAGTAAGTTTGATAAAACATAATATGCTAGATTATAGATTAAACTATAAGCTAGAAAAAGTGTTAATAATTATCAACTAGACTTTAAGTGAATTCGATATTAATTAACTAATTGATATAAAACAAATAAACTGAAATATAATAAAGTGTTAGTAAATCTTACAACCTTTATTTCTAGCAAGATTAAGTCATTTAGTATTTGATAAGCTAGTTTTTAATCAATGACGCTATCGTCAAATGGTGATATTTGTTATAAATGCAAATTGGTTTATAAATGACAGATAGTCATTAACCTATTTTATCTTACATTTTCAGCAAGAGAGCATAAAATGTCCACATTTAATCCTCACTATCCCAAATTATTTGAATCTTTAATTGTGCATAACCACACGATTAAAAACCGAGTCATTATGGGCTCAATGCACACAGGATTAGAAGAGGAAAAAGGTGGTTTTATACGGTTAGCTCAATATTTTAAAGAGCGAGCGCAAGGAGGTGTTGGTTTAATTGTTACGGGTGGTATTGCGCCTAATTTTGCTGGTAGAGTTTCACCGTTTGGTAGTCAGTTAAGTTTTTTTTGGCAAGTTAAAAAGCATCAAATTGTGACTGATGCGGTACACGAGGTTGGTGGGAAAATTGCGATGCAAATATTGCATACTGGGCGTTATGCTTATCACCCATTTTCGGTTTCGGCCTCTGCAATTAAATCACCGATAACGCCTTTTAAGCCAAAAGCTTTATCAATAAGAGGTATCAAGAAAACAATTAAGGATTTTGCTAACTGTGCCAAATTAGCTAAAAAAGCAGGATATGATGGTGTTGAGGTGATGGGATCTGAAGGGTATTTAATCAACCAATTTATCGTTTCAAAAACTAATAAAAGAACGGATGAGTGGGGCGGTGAATTTAAGAACAGAATTAAGTTACCCATTGAAATTGTAAAAGCGGTGAGAGAGGCTACGGATGAAAATTTTATTATTATCTACCGATTATCTATGCTTGATTTAGTCGAAAATGGTAGTAGCTGGGACGAGGTCGTTGAGTTAGGAATAGAAATAGAAAAAGCGGGTGCATCAATCATTAATACTGGCATCGGATGGCATGAGGCGCGTATTCCAACGATCGTGACATCTGTACCAAGAGCTAACTTTACTTGGGTTAGTAAAAAGATGAAACCTCACTTATCAATACCTTTAATCACTACTAATCGAATCAATACACCAGAAGTTGCAGAAGAAATTTTATCTAATGGTGATGCGGATATGGTATCTATGGCAAGACCATTTTTAGCCGATTCTGATTTTATGAATAAGGCAGAAGCTGGTAAAGCAGAGACTATTAATACTTGTATTGCATGTAATCAAGCCTGTTTAGATCACGCGTTTAAAAATCAAATTGTAAGTTGTTTGGTTAATCCCAGAGCTTGTTTTGAAACAGAGCTAAATTATACGAAAACCGATACACCTCAAAAGATTGCAGTCATAGGTGCTGGGCCTGCAGGTATTTCATTTGCAATTACCGCATCAGAAATTGGACATAATGTCACATTATTTGATGCTTCAAATGAAATCGGTGGACAATTAAATGTGGCAAAACAAATCCCAGGCAAAGAAGAATTTCATGAAATGTTGCGTTACTTTAAAGTCATGCTCAGAGAGAATAAAGTTGAGGTGGTTTTAAGTACATTTGTCAATACAGAGTTTCTGAAAGGTGCAGGGTTTGATCATGTTATTGTAGCAACTGGAATCACCCCCCGAGTACCAGAAATAGAGGGCGTCGATCACCCTAAAGTATTATCTTACTTACAGGTTTTAAAAGAGAAAAAGCCTGTTGGTAAATCCGTTGCTATCATAGGTGCCGGTGGAATTGGTTTTGATGTTGCTGAGTATTTAACCCATGAAGGTGAATCATTAACGACTAGACCAGATGCTTGGAATGATGAATGGGCAGTTGATCCAAGTTATGAAAATCGAGGTGGTTTAAAGGATCAAGCGATTTTAGAGGGATCTCCTAGGAAGGTTTTTTTGTTACAGCGCAAACACGGCAAAGTTGGTGCTGGGTTAGGAAAAACATCAGGTTGGATTCATCGGCTGGCATTAAAGCATAAAAAAGTAGAAATGCTTAACGGTGCCAAATATCTTAAAATTGATGATCAAGGTTTACATATTAGGATTGGTGAGAGCGAATCTTGTTTGCCAGTTGATAACGTTGTCTTATGTTCAGGTCAATTACCAAATAATCAATTATATCAAGAGCTTAAAGCTATTATCTCGAATGTGCATATTATTGGTGGAGCCGATATAGCGACAGAATTAGACGCTAAACGCGCTATTAAGCAAGGTGCAGAGTTAGCGACTTCAATTTGATAAAGCTCGACGTAATAAAATTTTATAACACCTCTAATTTATACTGCTATATTTATAGGAGTCCATATTAGTTATGTAAGTTAGAGGCGTGTATTAATGTTGTTGCACAAAGGGTTTATTGGAAAAGTTGATTACGATGACCGAACAGAACGACTAATCGGTGAAGTAGTGAATGCACCAGATTTACTAGAATTTGATGGTAATACAGCTAAGGAGATTCAACAAAATTTTATAAAAAGCGTAGAGGACTACCTCACGATTAATCAAGAATCTGGCGAGAAGGGAGCAACGTCATTTGTCGGGCAGTACTCTCTTAGTTTATCTAATAACACTTTAAACAAAGTGATGCGTAAAGCAAAAAGAGAAGGTTCAAGTATTGAAACTTGGCTTAATCGTTGGGTGAACTCTTCTTTAACTGATTATTTTAAGAAAGAATAAATTAGCTTTCATTTATAAATTCACGGATAATCTGCGACACTTTCTATCACTATTTAGAGTCAAATATTTGTGAGCTCTTTTGATAAAGTTCAACTTTGGACAATCGATGCTGAATATCACGATCAACGGATTGATAATTTTCTCTTTAAGCACTTAAAAGGGGTACCTAAAAGTCGTATTTACCGTATTTTACGTAAAGGTGAGTTACGGGTAAATAAGGGACGTATTAAGGCGGTTTATAAACTACAAACCGGCGATATATTAAGAATACCTCCTATCCGAGTTTCAGACCGTGATTCATCAGATCAATCATCTAGAATAGCTAATTTAAATCAAGTTAAGTCCTTAGAATCAAATATATTGGTCGAAACAAAACAGTATTTAGTACTCAATAAACCCTCTGGAATAGCAGTTCATGGTGGCAGCGGTCAATCTTTTGGAGTGATCGAAGCGCTACGTGCGTTAAAACCTAAAGAAAAATTTTTAGAGTTGGTTCATCGTATTGATAAAGATACCTCTGGCTGTCTTCTCATTGCTAAAAAACGATCGTATTTAGTATTTTTTCAAAATCAGCTACGTCATCGAAAAATGAACAAAGAATACTTGGCTTTGGTGTGTGGAGAATGGTCTTCGAAAAACAAACTAGTCTCAGCTCCATTATTGAGAAAAGAACTACCTTCTGGTGACAGAATGGTGGTGGTTGATCAAAAAGGAAAACCATCTGAAACGCGTTTTGAAATTGTGCAAAAGCTGAATGGTTTTACTTTAATTAAAGCGAAGCCACTCACTGGAAGAACTCATCAAATAAGAGTGCATACTCAACATTCAGGTAATCCATTATTAGCTGATAATAAATATAGTAATACTGAGCAATTTCAAAAGGTTATAAAGGAGTGTAAATTATCTACTTTCGTACTACATGCTCAATCTTTGAGTTTTTGGTTACCGATTGTTGATGAAAGTTCTGGGCTGATTGAAAAAGGGAAACAAGGTGAGCGAATGACCATTGAAGCTCCTTTGCCTGCGATCGCTCAAGGTGTTATTAATAACTTAAATTAAAGCGATTAATTTTATTAAAATATCACAACTAAAACCGATCATCTACTAGACTTAACCTAATCTTTCACTAAATTGAATTAATCGTAGTCTTGAATTTAAAAAATAGGTTATTTTTGAGTTTTATTAGCCTTTCCGGAGTCGCATTGCTGAAATTCGCAACGATTGCTATCAATAATTCATCAAAAATTTTACAAGATGAAATTGAAATGACACTTAATTCAATTGTAGAACAAAAAATCTCGTTGGTTATTAGCTATCTTAAAAAAAAAGAATCAGCTATTAAATTATACAGTGTACTTCCTATCGTCAATAATGCTCTAAACGACATTGAAGCAGCGTTTACAAAGGGAGTAGAAAGTTCAGAATATAAAAAAGTTGAACAAAAATACCGATCGTTTTTATCAAAACTTAGCAAAGAAAGTAATAGTTACGATTTATTTCTAATAACTCACTTTCCGCACCAAATTCTACCCACTCAATAATTAATTTTGCCTTTTATGGACAGAAATTCCCACATATTTCAAAAAACATAGCCTTTTAGTAAAAAAAACTCCACTTTCAAAATAAGTACATGCTCAAAGCCCCAAAATTAGGCAATTAAATACTCAGGTTGCGAGAGCTTTGCTTTAGAAAGTGGCTAAGACCGCCAAAAAGCAGGAAATTTAATTGTTGAGAAAACTAATTTTGGTGCGGAATGTGAGATATTTGCTATCTGGGTCACTAATTGATAACGCGAGTAAAAACATAAAGCTTAATAGCCAACCCGTTTGCCCTGCCCTGTTTCTAATGCTGATTGGAATGAATTAGCTAATAATTTGACTTTTAGTTGTGTTAAAATGAATCTAATGACTAGACGCTCTTAGTGTTTGACTACTTAAATTTGAGAAAATACGATGAAAAGACAATTAAACAATCAAAACGGTGCAACCATGTGGGGATGGTTATCTTTGATTATTATGGTTGGTTTTTTAGTTATGCTTGCCTTTAAAGTGGTTCCTATTTATTTTGAACACAGGATTCTGAAATCAATTGCGCAGGAATTGGTTAATAGTCGGGAATTTGAAAATATGAGTAATCGACAATTAATGAAAACGCTAGGGAACCGTTTAATTATTAATAATATCAGAGAAATTAGTAGAGATGCCTTTAAACCATCTAGAGATCGAACTGGTGAAAAATTCATCAAAATTGAATATTCACAAAAAGTTAATATTATGGGTTCTCTTTCAGCGATCGCGGATTTTAAGGAAGAGATTAGAGAGACTAATTAAAGTCTACATAATAGCTCCTACCTCTAATTTAGTCGGTTATATAAATTAATATTTCTAAAATCATTTTCATAAATATGTTTATTAATCAATATTCGAAGAATACACTAGTCAAATCATGTCAATAAAGCAATGTCAGTAAAGCCAAACCTAACAGCCCTTCAAAAAAATTTAGGCTATCAATTTTCAAATCAAGACTTATTAAAACAAGCGCTAACTCATAGAAGCGCCCATTATTTACATAATGAAAGGTTAGAGTTTTTAGGCGATGCTATTTTAGGCAGTGTTATTGCTAACACTCTGTACAATAAATTCCCTAAAGCAGATGAGGGGCAATTAAGTCGTCTAAGAGCTTTTTTAGTAAAAGAAAAAGCATTAGCAGAGCTTGCACAAGTTTTGAATTTAGGTACTTATTTGACGCTAGGTAGTGGTGAATTAAAAAGTGGCGGTTTTAGAAGAGCTTCAATTTTATCAGATGCTTTTGAGGCGATTATTGGGGCAGTGATGTTAGATAGTGGCTATCTGCAAACAGAAATTTATATTCTCAATCTTTATCAAGAAAAGTTGCAGTCGATGTCAATTGATATGGCATCAAAAGATCCTAAAACAACATTACAGGAATGGTTGCAATCAAGAGGGCATAAAACGCCAGAGTATGAAGTGAGCAATTCCATGGGAAAAGATCATGCAAAACGGTATTGGGTAGAATGTCAAGTTGAGTTCCAATCAATTAGTTTAACTGGACAAGGTGCTAGTCGAAAAAAAGCAGAACAAGATGCAGCCAGTAAAGTATTGGATAAAGTTCTAGTTTTAAACAAGGTACAATTGGAGAAAAAGTAAGTATGTCGAAGACTAGTTCGAAAAATGATTCGAATAATCGCTGTGGATTTATCGCCTTTGTTGGGCGCCCTAATGTTGGCAAGTCAACGTTACTCAATCACTTGCTTGGTCAAAAGCTAAGTATTACTTCGCGTAAACCACAAACAACTCGCCATAGAGTTATGGGGATCGATACTCTTACCGCTAATTTTGACGGTAAGAGTACTGAAATTCAAATGATTTATATTGATACTCCCGGTATTCATAAAGAGGAGCCTCGCGCGATAAATCGATTTATGAATCGGGCTGCTTCGAGTACGATTACAGATGTTGATGTCGTTGTATTTATTGTGGAACCAGAGCGCTGGACAGAAGATGATGAACTCGTTTTACAACACATAAAAAAAACAGATAAACCAATTATTTTGTTTGTAAATAAAATAGATCAAATAAAAAGCAAAGAAAAATTATTACCTTTTTTACAGATATTATCTGATAAACATGACTTCCAACATTTAATTCCTGGTGCCGCACTTCAAGGTGATCAAGTACAACCGCTAAGGGATTTATTAGTAACGTATATGCCTAAAGGCGATTTTGTATATCCTGAAGATTACTATACTGACCGAAGTGAGCGATTTTTAGCGGCAGAAATTATTCGTGAAAAACTAATCAGACAATTAGGTGATGAGTTGCCTTATTCGATCACCGTTGAAATTGAGCAATTTAAATTAGATGAAAAAGGAACAATCCATATTAATGGACTCATTTGGGTTGAGCGTAACGGACAAAAATCAATCGTTATCGGCAAAGGAGGTAGTCGACTAAAAAAAGTGGGCACTGATGCAAGAAAAGATATGAGTGAACTGTTTGAAAGAAAAATATTTTTAGAATTATGGGTTAAAGTGAAAGATGGCTGGGCTGATGATGAACGCGCTTTACGCTCACTTGGTTTTGAAGAGCATTTAAAATAGATTAGAATAATACTTGGATAAAATAATGCAACAACAGACAACTAAAGCTTATGTTTTGCATTCAAGACCATTTAAGGAAACGAGTTTAATTTTACATTGTTTTACCCAGGATTTTGGTTCTATATCGGTCATTGCAAAAGGAATTAAGCGAAAAAATGCTCAGGCGAAACGAGCTATTCTTCAGCCATTTATTCTTCTACAAATTTATATTACCGGTAAAGGGGAGTTGAAAACTCTCTGTGATTCCGAATTTATTCAGCTTAAAATACAACCGCAAACACAATTGAAAGGAAATGCTCTGGCATGTTGCTATTATTTAAATGAATTAATATTACGCTCTCTAAAAGAGTGGCAGGAATACCCTGAACTATTTGATGTGTATGCAGATTTAATTCAACATTTTGAGGTTTGCAAAAAAGAAGAAATGCCTATCATGTTAAGAAATTTTGAAATTTCACTGATTACACTTCTTGGTTTAAGCCCTGATTGGCAATATGATATTGAAGATGTAGAGATAGATAAGAGTAGTCATTATGAATATATTATTGAAAATGGTTTTCGAAAAATCAAACAATTAAGTCATTATCCTTCTAAAAATATATTTTCTGGTAATACATTAACGTCTATAGGGAAGCGAGATTTTTTAAATATTGATTTAAAAGAATGTCAGCGCATTACGCAGCAATTGATTAGGCCACTGATTGGAAACCGGCCGCTTGAAAGTCGAAAAATATGGATACAATAACTTCAGAATATGAACGGAATAGTTAGGATGTAAGTAATGAGTATAAAACAAAGTTCACAAATAGATAATTGTTCACCTATTTTCTTAGGTGTTAATATTGATCACGTTGCAACCTTAAGGCAAGCTCGTGGAACTGATTATCCCCAAGTTTTTCACGCAGCGTTACTTGCTGAGCAAGCTGGAGCTGATGGGATCACTATTCATCTCAGAGAAGATCGACGTCACATTCAAGATAGGGATGTTGAACTCGTTAGAGAAGTTATTAATAGTCGTCTTAATTTAGAAATGGCAGTTACTGATGAAATGGTTGCTATTGCAAAGAAAATCAATCCAGAATATGTCTGTTTAGTCCCAGAGAAAAGGGAAGAGGTCACTACGGAAGGAGGATTAGATATTATTGGCAATTATGACAAGGTGAAAAGAACTTGCGATGAGTTGGGTGAAAAAGGGATTAAAGTTTCGTTGTTTATAGATGCAGAAGAAGAACAGATCAAAGCATCTAAAGCGGTTGGTGCTCCATTCATTGAATTACATACTGGGAAATATGCAGATGCAAAAACGTCATTGCTTGTTGATAATGAGTTTGAAAAGATTATGCGTGGCGTTTCTTACGCTAAGTCTATCGGTTTAACCGTCAATGCAGGACATGGACTTCATTACCATAATACTGCACGAATAGCTGCTATACAGGATATCTATGAACTCAATATTGGACATTCGATTATTTCTCGTGCTGTTTTTACAGGATTAGAAAAAGCGGTAAGTGATATGAAAAAAATACTGATTGAGGCTCGTAAATGAGCTTGTATGGGATCGGTATTGATATTGTGCAAATTGATCGAATGGAAAAAATGATCGAGAAACATGGCGATATATTTGCAAAAAAAATATTCCATGAAAATGAGCTAAATATCTATCAAGGCTTAAAACAAAAAGCTAGATTCTTAGCAAAACGTTTTGCAGCTAAAGAAGCTTTTTCCAAGGCTTTTGGAACAGGTATTGTGGATGGTATTACTTTACCTAATATAGAAATTTCGAATGATGAGCAAGGAAAACCTACCATTATTTTACATGAAAAAACGAAAGAAAAGTTTAATGCTGTTAGTGCCTGTTCCATTTTTTTGAGTATTAGTGATGAAAAAATGTATGCAGTTGCTCAGGTTATTATTGAGTAATAAAAGTATAAACACTCAATAAGAAAAACGCGCTAATTAGCGCGTTTATAGATGTATTATTTGAGGACTAGTTATCTAGAGCTTACTTATCTTCTGCGTGGATAATTAGCATTTTAGTTCCCACTTTTATTTCACCTTCATCATCACCAAATTTGATAATTTTAACATTATTACCATTTTCAGATATCCAAGAACCTGCATCCGAGCTATTAAATTGAATATCAAAACTCTGCTTGTCGCCATTACCAAGCTTAATTATCTTCACGTCATCGCCGTCTTTGTTAAGCCATTTTCTCACTTGAGGTAGGTCCGCATCATCACCAGAGAAAAAGAATTTCATTTCATTACCTTTAGTGAAGTTGATTTTTTTTTCGACACCAGCTGCCGCAAATCCATCTTTGATGATTGCAATTTGCTCATCGGTTAAGTCTCCAATGACTTGAATTCCATCATTACTGGCATGATGCAATGGCATACCACCTTTCATAAAATGTGCTGACATTTCAGCACCAACGCTTGGTAGATCAATTTCTTCGCCGTCAATTAAAAGAGACATACCAGATTCTGTTTTAGTCACTGAAATAGTATTTCCTGATTCTGTGACGATATCACGAGTTTCCCCAACTTCTAATGATGGAAGAGAAAAAACTTCAGCATTACCATTGACGTTAATATCTACTTTTGCATTGTCATCGTTATTTTTATGTATTTCAATTCTAACTTCTCTTTCATCACTCGTGTCTGCACTGATAGAAATCGATGCAAAACCGATCACACCCATAGTTACCGCGATTAATGTTGATTTAATATTCTTCATTAGTTGTTCCTCTAAAGTGGCTAAATTATTGTTTATGAAATTAATAGAAATTTATAAATTCAATTTAACTATATCAATAGTCATGCCAATTATTTATTTTGTCTATAGGTCTAGTTTTTAAGGGACTATTACTTAATATGAGAGTAAATTTAATTGTTTACGGTTAATTTTACGTTAAAAACTCCTCATATAGGGAGACAGTTCTCTAAAGCAGGAGTTGAATAGCCTCTTTAAAAAGACGTTAATGAGTTTAAATATTTCACTAAATATTATACTTATCTAGCCGGTATAAAAATGCTTTGTATCCTAATCCCAATAATTTTGCTGCTTGGGTTCTATTGTTATTACTGTGACTTAAAGCTTGTAATAAGCATTCTTTTTCGTGAGACTCCCAGTTTAAACCTTGTTCAGGAAGTAAGTAATTAGCTTGACCATTCTTACTTGTTAGCTCTAACTCATCTATATCGTCACAACTAATTTGATCATTTAATGATAAGAGAATCAACCTCTCTATCGTGTTTCTTAATTGCCTTACATTTCCAGGCCAGCTATAGACCAATAACTGTTTAAATGCAGATTTTGAAATTTTTTTATTAGCGATTTTGTGTTGTTCACTAAAGTGTTTAATGAAATGATTGATCAATATTGGAATATCTTCTTGCCGATGACGGAGTGGGGGAATGACAACAGGGATGACATTCAATCGATAATAAAGATCTTCTCTAAATAAACCTTTTTCTATTTCTTCTAATAAATTACGGTTGGTGGCTGCAATCACTCGCACATTTAGTTTTAATTCCTGATGAGAGCCTACTCGTGTAATCGTTCCTTCTTGTAAAAAACGCAATAATTTACTTTGCAATAAAAGAGGGAGTTCACCAATTTCATCCAAAAATAGCGTGCCATTATTTGATGCTTCAAACTTCCCTAATCTCATTTTAACTGCGCCAGTATAAGAACCTTTTTCAGCTCCAAATAATTCAGCTTCAGCAATGCTCTCTGGAATAGAGGCACAATTAACAGCTAAAAATATATTGTCTTCGCGATTAGATAGTTTATGAATAGCTCTGGCTGCTAATTCTTTTCCTGTTCCACTTTCTCCAGATATTAATAATGTTGCAGTAGTTGGCGCTGCTTTTTCTATGCGAGTAAATAATCTGTTCATCGCAGCTGAACTACCAATCATATCAACCAGAGCTGTGCGATGGTTAGATTGAACTTTTAGTAATATATTTTCTTTTTCTAAGGACTTAGTATAAATTAGTTTTTTGATCGTGAATAATAAGGTTTGTTTATCAAAAGGTTTAGATAGATAATCATCAGCTCCAGATCGGATAACTTTGATTGCATGAGAAGCTTCTCCATGCGCAGTAATTAAAATAAAACCCGTTTCAGGCGTATTGCTATTAATGTATTCTAATAAGGCTTCTCCATTAATTCCGGGTAGCTGCCAATCAGATACCACTAGATCAAAATTATGATTTTTAAGGGTATCTATTGCTTTTTCTCCAGAACCAACTGCCGTAATTAAATAGCCTGATGAACTTAAAATAGCCTCAATTAATTCTCTCTGATCTAGCTCATCTTCAACTAACAATATTTTTATTGACATCATTTAAACTCTATTTTGTAAGGTTAAAACAATTTTTGAACCTGGGTAGCTTACACAAGTTGACTCAGGATTATCCGTTATATTAATGTCACCATGGTATTTTAGAGTGATCACTCTATGAGCTAAATAAAGCCCCATGCCTGCACCATAAGTTTTGTTTGTATTATGTGGAGAAAATAGTTTTGACGTGATCGCTTTTGAAAATCCTATGCCATGATCTAATATTGTTATTTGAAAGTAGTGATTGATTTTTTCTAGGATGATTTTTACAGCATAGTTAGTTTTCATTTTAATCCCCTTTGTTTGATTAAGGGAACTTGCCTCTATCGCATTGCTTATTAGGCCATTAATTAAACTTTTTAATTCAACATTGTTAGCTTCAATAAAATATTGACTATCATCTGCCTCTAATTTAATGTTGACTGGTTTGCTATCTAACAATGCTCTTTCTTTAATACAAACCTCAAGAAGTTCATTCAAAGATATTGCTTCAGTTAAGCTTTTATCATTTGTCATAATATCCATCATGGAATGAACCCATTTATCAATTCTTTGGATTTGCTTTTTTGATAGTTTGTTAAGTTTTGTTTTTAAACTTTTATCATGTGTTGTTGTTAGTTCATCTACGGCCAAATTTAGAGTGTTTAGAGGGTTTCTAATAGTATGTGCAAGTCCTCTAGTGATTTCTGTTAACTCAGAATGTTGAGTCTGTTTTTGTAAAGTGTCATTCTCTTTTTGTAGGTGTAGAATTTTTTCGGACATCTCATTAAATGCATTGACTGCATTTTTTATTTCAACACTTTGGAATTTTGTGTTGTTTTTTATTTGAAACCCAAACTCGCCTTTCCCTATTTTTTGCGACGCATTCTCAAGTTCTTTTAAAGGGTGAGCTAATTTTTTTACAAAATAATGCGCAACTAATACACCTATAAATATAAAGGCTAAAGAACTAATTAATAATTTTTCTAGCATTGAATCTAATGAGTCTGTAATTCCAGTTCTGGGAATGTCGACGAATGTTTTTATACCACTAGAATTGATGGAAATGAATTTATCTTTTTGCCCGTTATTAAGGCTAATGTTAATGTCATTAGAAATGCTACTAATGGATTGAAGCATAATCTCTCTTTCCACTTTAGATATTCGGCTGGAAAAAGCGAAAGCTTTAAATTGATTGTTCTGTGGGCCAAATAATAGTTTTTCAATCGTCGAGCGACTTACTTGAAAAGCGGCTTCTCCAATTTTACTTGAAACATCTTTAGAGAAGTTTTGAATGAGTGCTAATTGTAAAATGAATAATAGACTAAGGATGAAAGATATAAATAGGAATGTCATTTTTCTAAATGTCATTTTTGTTAATTTCATATAGTAGCTTCTCGTTAACTCGTGAATTTAAGACTAATATTATTTTCCTATAATTTATTCTAATGTAGCATTATTTATGCCAAAGAATTGCAAAGAGCGACTATTGTAAAGAACTACTTTAGAGGTTAATGACTTATGTGGAAATAAGTCATTAGGGCTATGCCTGCGATCATACCCATTATTTCCCATTGATTGGCAAAGCTAGTCAAAATTTTAGTCGTAGAAATTTTAGGGCTATGTGTTGTAGTGGAGGTTGTTTCATGATGGTGCTGATGTGAATGGCTGGTGTGCATACAGCCATCTTCATGTGGTTTGTGTAAAATAACGTGCATCAATGATCCACTAATAAAAGCCTGCAACATAGCCATTGCATTACTGCTATGAATTTCTGTAAGCTGCATGCTGAGTGCATAACCACCAGTCGTTGCTAATGCCATTGCCAATAGTGTTAATAGAGAATACTTTTCTCCTATAAGTGGTCTGAGTAACCACCAGATAGTTAAACCTACAGGAAGTCTATGTAAAATAATGGCTAGTGTAAGTTGTTCTGTGGAATGTTGAATATGACCTTCTATCATTATTTCATTTGAGCTATATAGAGCCGCGCCATCAAAACTAGCATGAATAACTAATCCCAGAATACCGAGCAATATGGTTAAAATATGGGTTCTATTTGCAGAGCGAGAAAACGTTTTTTCAATCAATGTAGGACCAACGAACCCCAATAAAGCTAATACAATTGCAAGATAACTAATGGTTGCAAAGGTTTGCGGTAATACTTCGGTTAATAACGTACTGGTTATAACAACCAATATAAAACCACTAACAATACTATCGGTTCTGCGCATCGGGCCAAAGGTTTGATATACCAATGGTCCTATACCTAATGCAAAAATACTTGCAAATAATGCAATCATTAGAAAAGCTTACCAGGATTCAATATGTTATTAGGATCAAATATTGATTTAATTGATTTCATGATCTTTATTTCCTCAGCACTTCTAGAAAAATTTAAATAAGGTTTTTTAAGTAATCCGACACCATGCTCTGCCGAAATACTGCCATTAAACTGCTCAAGAATTTTAAATATTTTGGGGTTTGCTTCGGTACATTGAGTTTTAAAGGTTTCCAAATCTAAGTCAGAAGGTTTTAAAATATTCAGATGCAAGTTACCATCACCGATATGTCCGAACCAAATGTTTTCGAAGTCAGGATAATTGTTTGTGACAAATTGATCAACAAGAGTTAAAAACTCTCCGACTTGAGAGGGTTTAACCGCAATATCATTTTTATAAGGAGGGTAATGGGATATTGATTCAGAAATACCTTCACGATATTGCCATAGCTCGCTTGCTTGTTGTTGGCTTTGGCTGATAATACCATCGGATAACCATTCATTTTCTGCGGCTTTTTCAAAAGCACCTAATGCCTGTTCCATTAATTGTTCCGAAGAGGCTTCAAATTCTATTAAGACATAAAAGTTGTGATTATCTTGAAATGGTTTTTTAAAATCCCGATGAGCTAAAACTTTATCTAATGCTTGTTGAGAGAAAAACTCGAAGGCTAAAAGATCAAGATTGGATTGAAAATGAACGAGTAAATTTGAAATATCATTTAGACTATTAAGCCCCAATAGCATAACCGTTGGTTCAATCGGCGGTTTAGTCAGTTGCATTTCAGCTTCGGTAATGATTCCGAGAGTACCTTCGCTACCGATCATTAAATGTCTTAAATCATACCCCGTTGCATTCTTAATTAAACCATTATTGAGTTTTAGTATCTCGCCTGATGCAGTTACAATAGTTAATCCTAAAACCCAGTCTCTGGTTAATCCATATTTTAAGACTTTAATGCCACCAGCATTTGTTGCAATATTACCACCAATTTGGCTTGAACCAGCTGATGCAAAATCGACGGGATAATATAATCCATTATCTTCTGCAAAGTTTTGTAATTGTTCAGTGATAACGCCAGCACCGCAACTAACGCTTAGGTCGATTTCGTTAAACTTTGATATTTCATTTAAACGCTCCAGCGTAATAACAATTTCTCCGTTAATCGCAACAGCTCCGCCACTCAAACCAGTTCTTCCCCCAGAAGGCACAATGGATAACTTATTGTCATTTGCATATTTAACAATCTCAGCAACCTCGGTTGTGCTACCAGGACGGAGAATTAAGGATGCAGATGCCGTATAAAGGCGGCTCCAATCTTGTCCATAATTTTTGAGATTTTCAAGATCATCTAAGATATATTTAGCACCCACAATTTCTGCCAAATGGTGTTTGTGAGATGGAATTAATTTATTTTGCATGGAAAAGGTACTACTCTGAATGGAGCATTTATGGGAAAGGCGTTATTTTAGCGAGGGATTGGAATAAATCCAACATTTAAAAGTAATATTAATGAATATTACTTTTAAATGTTAATACTTTTAGTAGGGATTCATGGATTATCAATAACTGGCATTTAGAAATAATTCGAATCAGCTGAATTCTAGTCATAAAGTGAATCAACGCCAGTTGCAGGATTTAACTTCTGTGAATAACTGAATGAAGGACTTTATCGTGTTCAAAAAAGACGGTGAATGTTGGATAAATCCAACGAGTGATTGGAGGCTCGCCAACAGCATCCATTCGTTGAATCGGTTCTCCGTATTGAGCTTCGACTTTTTGCATATCGATCCCAAGTTTAGGTGTATCAGCCGATTGATCAACATTATTAGATAAAGGCATAGGTAAAACGTCAGCATAAAGACTTGTTGAAGCCATGAGACAACTTAATAAAATGACTTTAATTGTAAATAATATTTTCATTGTTAGCTTTATATCTTGGTGATTCTTGCGAAAAGTCATGGTAAAAGTACCTTTTGAGTTGATTTTATCGTGTCACTTAAGTTTAATATACACGCCTAAGCTACTGTTTTAAAGAATATAATAGTTTAATCGTCGGTTTTGTTAGCTTCTTCTCATTATATTAGGAGTCATTGTATAATTTATGCTAGTTTAATTCGTCTTTAGTTTGTAACCCTTTAGTGGTTCTTAATTGTTTTGATTGAACTTTAAATATGTGTCGCACAATGACATCTCTATCGCTCTGACTAATTCGAATAAATTTAAACGCGATATCATACCCATCTTTATCTTGTGATTTTTTACAATCTATTACATTTGCATGGGTAATCACACCGTAATATTCAGGGACGATCACTATTTCCATTTTAACCTGCTGGTTTGCTTTAAGGCTCGTTTTAGAATGAAATTTTATACCGCCAGCACTTAAATCGACTTCTAGCAATTCATTATATTCGATATCGAGTGATTGAATAATATGCTGGGTCAGTAAACCGATTTTTTTGTTCATTTTAGTCATATGTTGAGACACATGAGAGAGTTCTGGGCTTAACGAGCTCATAAATTTTATATTATCTTCTTCTAAGTGATGCAGCTCATTTAATAATTGAATACGCGGCGAAGGTTGAGCATCCGTATTACTTAATGACTTGTTGTCATCAGGGTTGTTGACACGTTCAAAACTCAAAAATAGCCAATTTTTAATACGAAAGTAATGCCTTCTTTCATCAGTCTGTTTAGCTTTAGCTATTGCCACCAAATTATCCTATTTTTTTCTCTTACCATTGGTTATAGCACAAGATCTGAGTTTATAGCACAAGATAAGGAAAATATTTGTCAAAAGTAAGAATTGAGCGTTGAATGACTATATAATGTTTTCGACAGCGCTTCTCAGATAGGATTATCGAAATTTGAGCCACGAAAAAGCTAGAATGTTAGCGAGTTAATTTGTTTTTTATTAACAAGAGTAAACTATGCAAAAATCCATTTCATTAATGATTGGGCTGCGTTATACACGCGCAAAAAAGGATAATCATTTCATTTCATTTATCTCTCTCGTGAGCATGATAGGCATTGCGCTAGGAATAATCGTATTAATTACCGTTATGTCCGTTATGAATGGTTTTGAAAGCGAATTGAAGGAGCGAATTTTAGGTATGGTTCCTCACATAGTGATAGGCGATCGAGGTGATGGTTTTGAAGATTGGCAATCACTAGAAAAGAAAGTTATGCAACATCCGCAAGTTGTTTCTGCTGCGCCTTTTATAGCAGCTCAATCCATGTTTAGAAATCGTGGATATACCAAATACGGGTTATTACAGGGAGTTTTGCCAAAAAAAGAAGCGGAGGTTTCGATAATTGATGACTATATGATAATGGGTAGTTTAGATGATTTAAAACCTAAGGAATTTGGTATTATTTTAGGTATTGGTTTAGCCAGTGGGTTAGGTGTGAGCGTTGGAGATAAAGTTACAAGTTTGATGGCAGATGGCGCTACCATTTCTCCTGCGGGTATTTCTCCAAGGTATAAACGTTTTACCGTTGTTGGTATTTTTGAAGTTAAATCTGAAGTCGATTCTAGTCTTGCTCTAATCCACATGAGTGACGCAGCCAAGTTTACTAGGAAAGGCGATAAAGTCACAAATTTAAGAGTGACTACAAAAGATTTATTAGATGCAGCGTTTATCGCTTGGGAATTGAGAGATTTGGTAGGTGATGAGTTCTATGTATCTGATTGGAATCAAACTCATGGTACACTTTTCAAAGCGGTAAAAATGGAAAAACGTATGATGTTTATCCTTTTAGCATTTATTATCGCGGTGGCCGCTTTTAATATAGTCAGTACTTTAGTTATGGTGGTTACCGATAAACAATCCGATATCGCTATTTTAAGAACGCTAGGTGCTTCACCTGCAACAATCATGAGAATATTTATTATTCAAGGCAGTTTAAACGGGGTAATAGGCACCGTTATTGGTGTGATAGGTGGTGTGGCATTGGCTGCTAACTTACCTGATGTTGTCACCTTTATTGAGGGGGTTTTTGGTGTTCAAGTTTTACCAGGCGATGTTTATTTTATTGGTTTTTTACCGTCATTGTTAGTTTGGGATGATGTTTATCTAATCGCTTTTTCGGCGTTATTAATGTCCACCTTGGCAACTATTTATCCTGCGTGGAAAGCCTCTAAAACTAAACCTGCAGAAGCGCTAAGGTATGAGTAAGTTTATGAAACAAGATCAAAAGAGTGGTTCAAGTAACATTATTCTATCAGCTTCTAATATCCATAAAACATTTATTGATGGAGAGCGACAAGTCTCGGTTTTAAGAGGGGTGAGTTTAGACGTTGAAAAGGGCGATATGCTTGCTATATTAGGAACCTCGGGATCGGGTAAAAGCTCTTTATTACATATTTTAGGTGGTTTGGACACACCGGATGAAAATACCTTGGGAGAATGTCGAGTTTTAGTTGATGGTATTAATATTCATAAAATATCAACAAAAAAACAAGGTGATTTAAGAAATAGTCAATTGGGCTTTGTTTACCAGTTTCACCATTTATTAATTGAATTTAGTGCGTTAGAAAATGTATGTATTCCTTTAATAATCGGTGGAATGTCAGTAAAAAAAGCAAGAGAAAGAGCCACAGAAATTATCACTAAGGTTGGTTTAAAAGATCGTATGACCCACACGCCCGCGGAATTAAGTGGAGGAGAGCGGCAACGCATAGCTATTGCAAGAGCTATGGTAACTCGACCAGCTTGTATTTTAGCCGACGAGCCGACCGGAAATCTTGATACCGAAACAGCGAGTCATGTAAAAGACCTAATGTTTGAACTTAATCGAGATGAAGAAACTAGCTTTTTAATTGTTTCCCATGATTTGTCTCTTGCTCGAAGCATGCATAAACAGTATAAATTAGTGAATGGACAACTTGAAAACCTAATTTAAAATTAGGTTTAGACAGAGCCTAAATTCGATTTAGAAATTTATTTTAAATAAAAGTAAATTAGTTTTTGACAAGCAGTTAAAGCAACTATAGAATAGCGCGCTCTTAATGAGTCAGCCTGTTTTAAACAAGTTTACTTGTTTGGAATTAGCTCTAAACATAGATCTAAAACTAGTCAAGAAAGTCTTAAGTCCCCTTCGTCTAGAGGCCTAGGACACCGCCCTTTCACGGCGGTAACAGGGGTTCGAACCCCCTAGGGGACGCCATATTAAAAAGCTCGATTTATTCGGGCTTTTTTTGTCTGTATGGTTAGTAGCAGTGGTATAATACTCAAATCAAATACACGTCCGGCTTTTCATACGGTTATGCAAAATCTTCAATCGAATACTATCACTCATCAATTAAAAGAAAATGAGTTTCCATTTCCTGTACCACCTAGAAAACTGGACGAGCTTGAAAAAGTAAAACTGATTGAGTCCTGTACTCATAAGCTGAAAGAAAATAATGCTGTTTTGATTGCTCATTATTACACCGATCCTGAAATACAATCCCTAGCAGAAGCAACCGGAGGATTTGTAGGTGACTCCTTAGAAATGGCAAAATTTGGCGCCAATCATTCCAGTGACACATTGGTCATTGCGGGCGTTAAATTTATGGGTGAAACATCAAAAATGTTAAGCCCTCATAAAAAAGTCATTATGCCCACACTTGAAGCAACGTGTTCATTAGATATTGGCTGTCCGGCTAAAGAATTTGGTGAATTTATTGCAAAACATCCTGAACGCACTGTTGTTGTATACGCTAATACTTCTGCGGCGGTAAAAGCTCAGGCTGATTGGGTGATCACTAGTAGCATTGCGGTAGATGTAATAGAGCATTTAATGGCTAAAGGGGAAAAAATATTATGGGCACCAGATAAGCACTTAGGGGGCTATATTCAAAAGAAAACGGGAGCTGATATGCTCTTATGGAATGGTTACTGTGTTGTGCATGATGAGTTTAAACATCAAGCGTTATTAACCACAAAAGCGTTATTTCCTGATGCCGCAGTTCTAGTCCACCCTGAATCACCAGATAATATTATCCAATTAGCCGATCACGTTGGCTCGACTTCTCAATTAATTAAAGCGGCTAAAGATTTACCACATAAACAAATGATTGTAGCCACAGATAAAGGTATTTTTCATAAAATGCAACAAGCGGCTCCGGATAAAGAGTTAATTATTGCACCAACAGCCGGAGAAGGAGCGACATGCAAAAGTTGTGCACAATGCCCTTGGATGAAGATGAATCAATTAGAGAATTTAGATAGTGTTTTTGATCAAAAAAATCTATCACAAAGCAGTCTAGCGCAAAGTAACCTTGCACAAAATAGCAATGAAATATTAGTTGATAAAGAGCTGATTGAAATGGCGTTGCGACCATTGTCGAGAATGATCGCTTTTAATCGTTAAATTTAGCTAGAATTTAGCAGTCTGAAAAATAGCTTTAAAGTTGGGTAGAGAAATGGTTCTTAGGTGAAGGGTTATTATTTCTTTGAAGAGTTTCACCACCTTCCGATAACCTCATCTGCAAATTAAGATCGGTTCTTGATTCCGCAAATTTAAGCGCGTCTTCACGGGTGATTACGTTATCTTTATATAGTTTAAATAAAGATTGGTCAAATGACATCATGCCATCCATATGGTGTTTTTCTATCGCTTTCTTTAGTTCTTCCAAATGATTTTTCTGAATAATTTCCTGAATATCGGGTGCTTTCATCAAAATCTCTAAAGCTGCAACTCGCTTACCATCTTGGCTCATGACTAACCGTTGAGAAACAATTCCTTGTAGAACGCTAGAAAGCTCTTTCATTAAAGAGGAACGCTGCTCTTTTGGGATCATATTTTGAATACGTTCTAACACTTGTTTTGAGTTATTACCGTGAATGGTTGCCAAGCATAAATGACCAGTTTGGGCATAACTCAACGCGTATTTCATTGCTTCTTCATCTCTAATTTCACCAATTAAAATGACATCAGGTGCTTCACGCATCGCATTTTTAAGCGCGTTATGATAATTTTTTGTATCGACACCAATTTCACGCTGGTCAATAATGCATAATTTGTGCTCGTGTAAAAACTCAATGGGATCTTCAATGGTTAATATATGGCTAGTATCACGCCTGTTTCTATAGTCTATCATTGCCGCTAAAGTAGTTGATTTTCCAGAACCCGTTGGACCACAAATTAATACAAGTCCTGAGCGAACCATGACTAGTTTTGCGACAGTTGGCGGAAGTTTTAAAGATTCTAAATTTGGAATGTCAGACTTAATATGGCGCATAACCATACCGACTTCACCACGTTGCATAAATATATTTACGCGAAAACGGCCTATATCATCAACAGAAATTGCAAAATTTTGCTCCCATTCTTCTTCAAATTCATGGATTTGTTTTTGTGTCATCAAATCATAAGCGATTGACTTAATCGCTCCATTTGGTAATGCTCCTTGCCCCATAGGGGTTGAAACACCTTCAATTTTCATATGTGGAGGTGCACCAGTACTAAAAAAGAGATCTGATGCATTTTTTTCGGCCATAAGCCGTAAGAGGAGTTTAATATCCATTATTTTTTTGAGACCTTTTCTATTATGTTAATTAACGCTTCTTATAGAAGGGGTAGTAAAAACCACTCTAATAACAGTCAGTTTTATAACCCTTTTATCCTCCCTTTTATAACAACAGGTTAGTAGCAAAAACCTAACCAGTTAACAGCATTAGCATACTTTAAGTTTACGTCTCAAGTATAGTTGAATTTCACCATCTCTAAGATATTTTTATATTTCCCGAAAAGCTCGGGATTAAGCATTGCCATTTTGTTCATTATTGTATAATCTACGCGCCTTGATTGACCGAGGTAAATATTCATTCATATTGAGTTTAGTCTCACAATCAAAAAACTAAGACTGATGTCTAGTGTTCGGTGAGGTGTCCGAGTGGCTGAAGGAGCACGCCTGGAAAGCGTGTATAGGCTAACCCCTATCGAGGGTTCGAATCCCTCTCTCACCGCCAGAATTTCTAGTTTATATAATTAGTCATTCCACAGTATTATGGTGGTCCTATTGGTCCTCCCGCAATGATAAATTGTGAACTCCGCCAGGCCCGGAAGGGAGCAACGGTAACAATCGACTCATGTGCCGGGATGTGGCTGGTAGGACTGCCACCCATTTTTTTTATTTCTGAAAATAAATCTGCCACAATAAAGCTTTAGACTACGATCATCTTCCATTATAATCTTTGCATCTAATTAAAAATAATTATACGTCATAAGTAGTCATCAATGAGTTACCAAGTTCTCGCCCGTAAGTGGCGGCCCAAATCATTTGAAGAGCTCGTCGGACAGGAACAAACTGCTCGCGCTTTGTCGAATGCGCTTGAAACTCAACGATTACATCATGCTTATTTATTTACCGGAACTCGTGGTGTTGGTAAAACAACGATTGCACGTATATTGTCTAAAAGTCTCAATTGTGACACCGGTATAACGTCGACACCTTGTGGTACTTGCTCTAGTTGTACAGAAATTGACCAAGGGCGTTTTGTTGACTTGATGGAAATTGATGCAGCATCTAAAACTAAGGTTGAGGATACACGTGAATTACTAGAAAACGTACAATATAGACCCACTCGCGGTCGTTATAAAGTCTATCTAATAGATGAAGTACATATGCTCAGTGGACACAGTTTTAATGCGCTTTTAAAAACTCTGGAAGAGCCTCCGCCCCATGTAATATTTCTATTGGCAACAACAGACCCTCAAAAATTACCAGTAACTGTCTTATCACGCTGTTTACAATTCCATTTAAAAAGAATGGAAGAAGATCAAATAATTCCTCACCTCAGTAAGATTTTAAAAGCTGAAACAATTGATTTTGAGGAATCTGCACTAAACCCTATTGCAAAAGGGGCTGATGGCAGTATGCGAGATGCGCTTAGTTTGCTTGATCAAGCCATTGCATTTTGTGGTGATAAAATTGAAACGAAGTCAGTATTGGAAATGCTTGGTAGCATCGATCAATCTTATTGTTTTGAACTATTGAATGCAATTATAGAATCAGATCCTCAAAGTGTTTTGTCGATCATTGAAAATATGGCGCAATATTCCCCTAATTATGCAGAGGTGCTATCTGATTGGCTAACACTTATGCATCAAATTGCAGTGGCTCAAGCAGGGATGGGGTTTTCTTCAGATGTTGAATCTAATGAAGATAAAAACTCCTTAGTAAGCCTTGCCAATAGAGCAAGTCCAGAATCGATACAACTTTATTATCAGTTAGCGTTAGTTGCAAAAAAAGATTTAGCCTTTGCACCTCATCCAAGGCAAGGTTTTGAAATGGCATTTTTGAGGATTTTAGCGTTTAAACCTCAAACCGTTAGCACAATAAAATCTAACGCTTCGATGCGAGGCTCAACACACAAAGAGTCACAAAATAAACCTGCAGAAGACGCAACTTCAACCGAAAAAAAAAACTTCCTGCAACAGTAAGTGCTGAAAATGAGAGGCCTATTTTAGAGGCGCAATATAAGCCTACCCATAACTCTAATAATCTTGCCTCCGAACCAATCAAGCCAGCAGAAAATTCAGCATTCGAAAAATTAAAAGAAAATATAGCAACTTCTAAATCTATTGATAACAAATCAAATATTAAACCAGAGCAAGAAAAAGTAAGTATTATCGAAGAGCCAAAACCCAAAATTGCAGTTGATACTATCAACAAAAGTAATTGGCATTTAGCTTTAAGCTACTCGGGTATAGAAGGAAATGGTTTGCAGGTATTATTAAATTCATTAGCTAAGTACGAAAATAACCAATTGATTATTCGTTACTTACCAAAAGTTGAACATTTTTTAACTGACAGTTTACACGAAACAATGATTCGATATTTGCAAGATTATTTTGATGAATCTGGTTTAACTATTATATTAAAACCCAAAGAAGAATTAATAAAAACTCCTAAAGATAGAAAGGTTAAAAGACACGAAGATGATATCGAAGCATTTTGTAAAGAGTTAACAGAAAACCTTTGCGTTGCAAAATTGCAAAATGAATTATGTGCAGTGATTGATAAACAAACGATAGACGTAAAGTCTAAAGATTTTTAAAACATTGAATTTAGAAACAACTGAATTAAAAACAGTATTAAAATTAAGTGAGGATAAAATGAACGGTTTAGGCGATTTAATGAAACAAGCGCAGAAAATGCAAGAAAAAATGCAAAAAGCGCAAAATGAAGTTGCAAATGTTGAAGTAACTGGTGATGCTGGTGCGGGTATGGTCAGTATTACCATGACTGGAAAGCATGATGTTAAATCTGTCAAAATTCAAGATAGTTTAATGAGTGAAGATAAAGAAATTCTTGAGGACTTAATTGCAGCAGCCGTTAACGATGCGGTTCGTAAAGTAGAAGATTCGACTAAAGATATGATGTCCTCAGTAACTGCTGGTTTACCAATTCCTCCTGGCTTTAAAATGCCTTTTTAAGTGCCTAATAAACAGGCTTTTTGCCTGTTTATTTAAGTAGGACTACTGAGGGGGGTAAATGGTCTCATATTCTTGCCCCAATTTTTATGGCTCATTTGCTGTGAAACCCAATCAACCTAGCCTTACCCCTTAGCATTTGGCTAGCGTAGGTATGTCTAGCTAGCTGGTAAGGCGGCAATGTCATTAAGTTACATGCCTCTGCATTTGACTCATAACGATTGTAAAGGTGAATGAATAATGGCTAAGTTTAACAAACGGTTAGGAATTTTTTTTTCAAAAAACCGTCGATTAAAGCGATAACAGAACTCATCTAGGTATTCTTGCAAGTATTTTCCAGAAACACCATGAAAAGTCCCTAACAAAAATATTTTTAAGTGACCAATGGCTATATGTACCCAAGGTAGCCAACCATCCACTTTATTGGCAGAGGTAACTCTTGCTTCATGCTGTTGAGCTTCACCGATAATATTAAATGCAGAGGC
>Ga0256845_1000219_pt1 | contig 54609 bp, 41 predicted proteins | sample RiftiametaG_FD_189101 | JGI IMG/M metagenome (GOLD analysis project Ga0256845, IMG submission 189101) | Tube worm associated microbial communities from hydrothermal vent at the East Pacific Rise, Pacific Ocean - Riftia | ecosystem: Host-associated > Annelida > Integument > Unclassified ...
ACTGAGACTCTGATATCTTTTTTCCATATTTAACATGCTAGAATACATATTAAATATACTGAAAATCAGTTGATTACAGAAATAATAAAACAACTAATTACTATATTTATTATGTGCCTAAATCAAACAATTAAAATGGCAATGACAAAGGCCAAGACCACAACCAAAAAAGATTCGCTTAAAAACTGATAGATTAATTGACTTCTTTGAGAACCAATGGATTTTCGGATACCAACTTCCTTTCCTCGTTTCTCCGACCTCGCTGTACTAAGATTCATAAAATTAATACACGCTAAAAGCAATACAAAAGCACCAATAATGCCAAACAACCATACATATTTTATTCTTCCACCGACTTGCTTTCCATTCTCAAAATTGGAACGTAAATACCAATCTTTCATTGGCAAAAGAAACAATTGAGGGTTGAATTCAGCTGTATCTTCGTTCAAGGTCTTTTTTACGTCCTTGATGGTTGCCGTCACATTGTCCATACTGGTGTTATCGGCAATCTGAACGAACATCTGAAACGAGTTGTTGCCCCAATTGTCAACCGCATTTTTCATCCATTCTTGTGTGGACAATAATTTATCCCATGGCATAATGAACTCCAAATCACTAAATGAATTGTTAGCCGGAACATCCTCATAAACAGCACTCACCACTACACCATACAGGTTATTAACTTCTACGTCTTTACCAATTGGGTCTTCATCTCCAAATAACGCATTTGCCGTGGACTCAGAAAGCATAACAGAATTCATCTCACGCAAACCATCTTTTTCCCCTTTCAAGATTATAAGTTCTAGCATATCTGGTGCAGGCCGTTGCATATAATTACCTTTTTTGGAAATATTTTTTTCCTTATAGCCTAGATATCTTGAAATGTTCCATGAAGACATGACCAAATGCTTAAAATTATCTGCATAACTTTCTCTAAAAGCCATTTCCAATGGCCTAGGAATTGCAGGACCCGTACCTGTTTCCCCATTAAAGGTTTGCGACTGGAATATTTGGGCAATTTTGTCCTTATTTGTAAAATAACCATTGTGGGTAAGCTCGTCTTGCATCCATAATCCTATGATTAAGGTTACGGCCATACCCAAGGCTAATCCGCCTATATTAATAATGGAATACCCCTTGTTCTTTGTAAGGTTTCTCCAAGCGATTTTAATATGGTTCTTTATCATGATGAGTGATTTGATTGATTGATGTTTTATTCGGTTCGTAAACTTTTTACCGGGTTTGTAATCGCTGCTTTAACCGTATGGTAACTTACAGTGGCCAATGCTACCAATGCGACTACGATGCCTACCAAAACAAAAGTTAACGGACTGATGTTCATCTGGTGTTCATAATTCTCAAGCCAACTTTGGGTAACAAACCAGGCTATTGGTAGTGAAATCAAAAGACTTAATAACACCAACTTTAAAAAGTGCCATGAAATCATGCCGACCACATTATTAATCGATGCCCCCATTACCTTTCGAATACCAATTTCTTTTGTACGTGATTCAATAACCAAAAGCGAGATAGCAAAAAGCCCCATACAGGATAAGAAAATGGCTATCGCGGATGCAAGTCCGAAAATGGTGGCCATTATCTTTTCAGCTTCATACCACGCTTGAAGGTTTTCATCTAAAAAAGAAGCCTTAAACTCTGAATTCGAAGTCACTTTCTCCCAAGTAGAAGAAAGCATTTCCATTGCAAGCTGGGGATTATCCGTTTGTGTTTTTATGAAAATATAATTGATAGCCTCTTTAGAGGAGAGGAATATCACGATTGGTAATGTTTCGGCAGATGGTGAATGAACATAGAAATCAGCTACTACCCCAATTATCTGATTGCCCGAAGTACTGGTTTCTCCTCCAAAGAACTTTCCGATAGGATCGGCTTCGCCCATGGCCTTAACAAAACTTTCCGAGACCACTGCTGCGTTTATAGAGTCGGTTGCGAAGTCGCGACTAAAATCCCTTCCTAACACCAAAGGAATTCCCAATGTTTTTAGATAATCAAAGTCTGCAAGAATCCGGTCAGTATCAATTCGGTTTTGATTGTATATAAAATCTTCGTTAACCCTTGAAGTTCTTCTATCTCTTCCTCTTCCTAAATTACTTTCACTGCCAGTAACGGAAGCCACATTAAGATCTGTTGCCAGTTCATTACGCATTCTATCTAGTAGTTTTCGACCATCTTCTATATTACCAACAGGAATGCTCACTACTTGTTCTTTTTCAAAGCCTATAGGTTTTTGCCTCAAAAAATCAAGTTGTTGGCCAGCGATAATACTGACACAAATAAGTAAGCTCGAAATTGCAAATTGAGATACCAGTAATGTGTTGCGTAACACCCCAGGTTTCTTAGTAGAAACGCTTCCCTTTAAAATTTGAACAAGATTAAAATTGGTCATCTTAAGAGCAGGATAGCCTCCCGCAATGAAAGTAACCATCAAAAAGACACCAAAAATAATAGCAATGAAATCGGCTTCGAACAAGGTCGAAATGCTTATCCCCCCTCCAAATTGCGAGTTGAAAAATGGTATAAGTTGAATCGCTAGAACAATGCCAAATACGAAACCAATAAAATAAAGTAAGAAAGCCTCGCTCCATAGTTGGGTGAAAAGTTGCCCCCTAAAAGCCCCCAAAGTCTTTCGTACTCCCAATTCGCGACTTCTCTTAAAAGCATGCGCTATATTAAGGTTGACAAAGTTGAAACAGGCAATCAAAAGAATAAATACCCCTAGCGCCATGATTGCATAAATCAATAATAAGGGTGCACTTCTTGGGCCTGAAAAATGAACATCTTCAATGTTGGTCAAGTTCAAACTCATCAATTCAGAAGTGTTCTCAATCTCTGGGTGCTCTATTTTGAGCTGTGCCAATTGCCCGGGATAGTATTTCTCGACCAACGAAGACAACTTACTTTGTACTAACTGATTATTACTATTATCGGACAGCTTGATAAAAATATTGGAAATATTATTATCCCATCTCGTATTATTAATTGCATAATCGTCAAGTGCATCTACCCTAGCTACTGCATCAAATCTAATACTAGAATTTCTTGGGGCATCACTAGCTACGGCAGATACAGTATATGATTTTTCATTCCCCTTTTTACCTATTTGTATTTCTTTTCCTATAGGATTGGTTTCTCCAAAAATTGCCGAAGCCGTGCTTTCATCCAATACGATGTTCTGTAAACCTGAAAGGGCAGTGGTCTTATCACCGACTAGAATCGGAAAAGTGAAAATCTCGAAAAACTCCGGATCTGTTCTAGTAATAGATCGTGCTATAGTTTTATCTTGATAAGAAATGTTTTCAACCGCTCCCATTACTCTTACAGCAACTTCAACATCAGGAATATCATTCTCCAAAGCCGATTTTAACGGCAAAGGCATTGATGTACTAATTCGCATTCCCTGAGCGCTATTCGTAAAATGGGTAATCTTGAATAATTGGCTTTTTTCGTCATGGAAAGAATCGTAGCTCAGATGTAAATAAGCAACTAAGAACAGCACAATACTTATTGAAAACGCTATGGCCAATCCAGCTATATGAATAAAAGAATGAAGCTTGCTTCTTCTAATATTTCTCCAGGCGATTTTAAGATGGTTCTTTATCATGATTCTCGTTTTCTTGTGCTGAACTTGTTTCAGCATCTATTGATATTATTTTATTCCGTTCGTAAACTTTTTACCGGGTTGGCCAATGATGCTTTTAAGGCATGAAAACTGACTGTTAGAACAGCAATCAACATGGCCGATAATCCTGCGATTGCAAACATCCACCATTGCAGATCTATTTTATAGGCAAACTCTTCGAGCCAATAATCCATGGCAAACCAAGCTATTGGCGATGCGATTAAAAATGCGATAACCACCAATTTCAAGAATTCCTTTGACAAGAGATTTACAACCCCCGATACCGAAGCACCCAATACTTTTCTGATCCCTATTTCCCTTTTGCGCTGTAACGTACTATAGGCCGCAAGGCCCAACAACCCCAAACAGGAAATTAGGATGGCCAGAGCGGCAAAACTTAGAAAAAGATTGCCAAACCTTTTATCGCTACGATATTGGCGGTCAAAAAATTCGTCTAAAAAATAATATTCATAGGGTTCGTTCGGCAGAATAGTTTGCCAATTTTCCTTAATGGAAGCCACAGTTTTATTAATATTATGCGGACTTACTTTAACAGCCATGAGGTTTGTTCTATTAGGTTCTATCCGCATAGTTAAAGGTTTAATATTCTGTTGTAACGACTTATAATGAAAGTCTTTGATTACACCTACAATTTGCCCTTCGCGACCCCATTGTTTAAATTTCGCCCCAACCGCATCTTCATAATTGTTATATCCTAGAAGTTTAACAGTCGCTTCATTGACGATTATCGCCTCAGTAGAATCTGTAACAAACAACCTTGAAAACCCTCTGCCTGCACTCATCTTTAATTCAAATTGAGAGATGTAATCAAAATCAACGGAATATATGTTGACATCCGAAATCTGAAAATCACCATTAAAATTCTCGATCTCTGTATACGCTACATTATAATCTCCTCCCGGCATTTTAGAAGCAAGGGTCGTGGACTTCACCCCTGGAAGATTATCAATAGCATGTTTTAAGGAAGTCTGGGCCGGAGAGATATTGGTTTCTAAAATTATGGTCTGTTCTTTATTGAACCCTAATTCCTGATTACGCATAAAATTCGTCTGATGGTATATGATTATCGTACCAATTATTAATACAATGGAAATTGTGAACTGTGCAATAACTAAGCCTTTTCTGAGCAGCATACCTCTAGCACCTCCAGAAAAACTCCCTTTTAATACATGTACTGGCTTAAAAGATGATAAAACTAGCGCAGGATATATACCGGCCAGTAATCCGAGGCCTAACGAAATCAATAATAGCGTTACTACATGAACAGTGTTTGAAAAGATACCTTCGCTTATGGTTTTACCTACCAAATCATTGAAATAAGGCAAAAATATTGTGGTCAAAGCTATAGTCAGAACAAACGAAAAAAGACTTATTACAATAGATTCCCCCAAGAATTGAAAACCCAATTGTGTTCTGGCAGCCCCTATTACCTTCCTAATCCCGACTTCCTTAGCCCGCTCTACCGAACGCGCTGTGGTCAGGTTGATAAAATTGATACAGGCAATCAACAAAATAAAAATGGCCACTATTGAAAATACATATATGTTGTTAATATTCCCACTAACAACTCGTTCGTCTTTACGAGTCGATATAAGATATACATCTTTTAAAGGCTCAAGGACAAGGGTAATAAGCGATTTATGCTTCCGCATGCTTTCACCATTATATCGTTCCATAAAAGCAGGAAACTTTGATTGTAATTCTTTAAAATCAACATTAGGTTGCAACAAAACATATGCAAAAGGTTCAAACCATCCCCAACGGTTATTAAGCCCTTTATCTAAATTTTCAGTAAAAGTGGTCATCGATAAGACCATATCCGCTTTGATATGGGAATTTTCAGGGATATCTTCCATCACTCCGGTCACCTTTGTCAGAAAACCTTTGTCTAATATTTTCAATGATTGGCCTACCGGATCTTGATTCCCAAAATATTTTTTCGCCGTTGTTTGAGAAAGGACAATGCTAAATGGGGTATTTAGAACATTATTCGCATCTCCCTGTAATAAATTAAAATCAAAAACTTTGAAAAAATCAGGGTCGGCAGCTACGGAATTAGATTCTTTGTATTTGATATCATCTTTGCGAACCAACATGTTCATGGGGAGTATTCGAACAGCAGATTCTATTTCTGGAAAATCCTTTTCCAAATTTGGTGGAACCGCCCATGCCGGCATTGCATTTTCACTTTTCCCTGTTGGATTTTCATCATTGGATACCAGCCTGTAAATTCGATCTTCTTTGGTGTGAAAACCATCATAACTTAATTCAAAACCTACATATAATAAAATCAGAAAGCCTGCGGTCAAACCAATGGCCAGGCCAGCAATATTCAAGAATGAAAAACCTCTATGCCTCCACAGGTTTCTTAACGCGATTTTTATATAATTCTTTATCATGATTCTCGTTTTTCTTGTGCTGAACTTGTTTCAGCATCTATTGAAATTATTTTATTCCGTTCGTAAACTTTTTACTGGGTTAGCTGTTGCTGCTTTAACTGCTTGGAAACTTACTGTTAACAATGCAATACAAACAGCAACAAAACCAGCAATGGCAAAAATCCACCCATTGATTTCAATACTATAAGCAAAACTTTGCAACCAGTTTCGCATCATCAACCAAGCAATTGGACTAGCAATCAGAATAGCAATACCTACTAATTTCATAAAATCTTTAGACAGTAATTGTACAATACCTGAAACACTAGACCCTAAAACTTTACGTACTCCAATTTCCTTACGACGTTGTTCTGCGGTGTATGCTGAAAGACCAAATAGGCCTAGACATGAAATGAGAATGGCAAGTAACGCAAATATTTGAGAAAGATTTCCTACTAGCTGCTCGCTTTTAAACCGTGCGTTAAACGCATCATCTACAAATTCATATTCAAAGGGGAAAGCTGGGTTATGCTTTTTCAGTACATTTTCCATAGCGGTTAATATGGTTGACATTTCAGTACTTGCCTTGGTTTTTACATATAAAAACCGTGCATTACCATGATAGTTAAAAAACAATACCGGGTCACTAGAACCATACATATCACCATATAAATAATCTTTTACAACACCTATTACTGTATAATCCTCTTCAATTTTTTTTCCTACTGCGGTACCAGGCCCCATCAGTCTAGCAAAAGATTCTGTAACTAAGAGATTGGTACTATCAGAAGCAACATTGTCACTAAAGCCTCTCCCTTCCACAATTTCCATGCCTGCAGTCTTCAAAAAATTTGAGCTTATATACCTGGTAGAAACCAAAACATCTTCAGTATCTACTCCGCCATCCCATTCCAAACCAGAGGTATTATTACCTCCTGATAAGATTTCAGAATTATTTAAACCTATGTTTTCAATCATACCCGTAGCAATCATATCTTGCTGAATAGGATTGAAATTTTTAATGATATTGCCGTTTACTGGTATTTTAATTAGGTTTTCTCTATCGTACCCTAAATCGCGGCTCTTTACATGTTGCACCTGTTGGTATACGATAATAGTGCTAATGATAAATACTATTGAAATAATGAATTGTGCGGTAACCAAACCCTTTCTAATTATAGTGGCACTACCTCCCTTGCTACGCCCTCCTTTTAGAACTTCTACTGGTTTAAAGGAAGACAAATAAAAGGCAGGATACCACCCAGCTACTACCCCACAAATTAGCGTAACACCAACAAGTGAAAGTAAATGGGTCGCATCGAACAATCGAAGTTCTAATTGTTTCTCAATGAGGATATTGAACTGAGGTATAAGCAGCATCAACAATAGTACGCTTACTAAGGTCGCCAAAGTTGCAGTAATTAAAGCCTCTGCCATAAACTGAGAAATCAATCCCTTTTTACCTGAACCCAATACTTTACGTATACCTACTTCGTTGGCTCTTTTCTCGCTTCTAGCAGTAGAAAGATTCATGAAATTGATACAGGCAATCAATAATATTATAAAGGCAATACCCATAAATAGACGCACATAAACAATTTGTCCACCTACTTTTTTTCCACCCTCAAAATTTGACTTTAGGTGCCAGTCTTTCATTGAATGTAGAAAAGCATATGTTTCTTCATCTTCCGTCTTTGTAGGGAGTATTTTCTTCACTTTTGCATTCACACTTTCAAAATCAACTTCTTGCGAAAGCTCCACAAACGTATCTGAAAAATTATTACCATATTCAGTCATCCATTCTTTATCAGCAGCATACCTTTCAAAAGGAGCTACCCAATCAAAACCATAGGTGACATTATTTGGTAAATCTTTAAAAACCCCTGCAATAGTATAGTTGGTGTCACTGTTTACTCGCAATACTTTACCTAAGGCGGATGTATTTTTTCCATAAAGATGTATGGCTGCCTCTTCAGAAATAATTATAGCATCATAATCTTTAAACGCATTTTCTATACTTCCTTCAACAAGAGAAAGACTGAACATGCTTAAAAAATCTGGGTCAGCAAACCTTCCATATTTACTCAAGGTTTTTTCACCTACTTCAAACAACAAACTTTCACCCGTTGTTCTTGAACTCCTTATTATTTCAGGAATTTCATCTTTCATCACTTGGGCTAAGGGACCTGGAGTAGACTGAAAAAACGTGCGCCACTCTCCTTCATATTGCTGGTTTGTGGGCACATAATACACTTGGTCTTGTTTAGGAAAAACGCTATCAAAACTTACTTCATCTTCTACCCATAACAATATTAGGCTGGTACAAGTAATCCCTATGGCCAACCCAAAAATGTTCAAAAAACTATACCCTTTATTTTTCCAAAGGTTTCTCCAAGCTATTTTAATATAATTTTTTATCATGATGATTGATTTTGATGCTTCGACTACGCTCCGCACAGATTGATGAATAAACTCTCTTTATACCATTGCCCCTATTTCTCTGTTTTTACTTTCAGTTACTACTTGGCCATCAAATAAATTGATGACTCTATGCGCATAATGAGAATCTCTGTCTGAGTGGGTTACCATTACTATAGTAGTGCCTTCTTGATTCAGTTCAGTCAACAGGTTCATTACTTCAATTCCGTTTTTAGAATCCAAGTTTCCTGTAGGTTCATCTGCCAATATTAATTTTGGTTTTGTGACCACAGCCCTAGAAATTGCCACACGCTGTTGTTGACCACCCGATAATTGCTGAGGAAAATGCTTTGCCCTATGGGCGATTTTCATACGCTCCAGAACTTTCATCACCTTTTCTTTACGCTCTGCTTTGTTCATCTTAAGATAGATTAAGGGCAGTTCTACGTTTTCATATACTGTAAGCTCATCAATAAGGTTAAAGCTTTGGAATACAAAACCAAGATTTCCTTTTCGTAGTTGCGTGCGTTGGCTTTCTTTTAAACCAGCAACCTCATGGCCAGCAAATTGGTAGCTCCCTTCTGTAGGATTGTCCAACATCCCAATAATGTTCAATAATGTGGATTTTCCACAACCAGATGGCCCCATAATAGCGACAAATTCTCCCTCCTTTACGTTAAGAGTCACATTGTTCAGAGCCAAGGTTTCTACCTCCTCTGTTCTAAAACTTTTCTTTAAATCTTTAATTTTTATCATGCTTTTAAATATTTACTTCTAAAGACACTGAGCCTATAGAAATGTGATTGATTTTCAATTATTAGTTAGTATAAAGACATCTTGACTACGCTCGATGTGATAGTTTTTTAATAAAAAGGGGACATGCCCTATTTTAATACTATTTTTTCTGCATCTCCAAAGTTATCATAATTGGATGTAATTACTTGTTCCCCAGCCTGTAGACCTTCCAACAACTCATAATGCCTAGAGTTTTGCTTCCCTATACGGATGTTACGTTTTAAAGCTTCATCACCTGAAGCGTTCACAACAAAAATCCATTGTCCACCAGTACTCTGGAAGAAACTTCCTTTTGGCAGTAAAAGCGCATCACTGGATTCTCCCAACTGTAATTTAATATTATAACTCTGTCCAGTTCTTATGGTTTCTGGTTTATTATCTGTAAAAACCAAATCCACTTTAAATCTTCCATTACGGACTTCAGGGTATACTTTACGAACACGCAATGCATATTCTGTTCCATTACGCTCAAAAGACGCAACCAAATCTCTTTTTACTCGATCAATATAATGCTCATCTATATCTGCCTCTATTTTATAATTTGTTAGTACATTAATCTGCCCTATGCGCTCACCCCTAGGAATATTCTGTCCAATTTCTGCATCTAAAAACCCTAATTGCCCATCCGCTGGTGCACGCACATTTAGGTGATCCAAACGTTGATACACCATGGTCAACGTTTTCCTCATACGCGCTAAATCAGTATCCAAACCAGTTAAGGAAGTCTTTCTTAGTTCGTCATCTTGTATGGTCTGTAGTTTTACAATATCGTATTGTTTTTGTGAGAGTTCATAATCCTCTTTAGAAACTAAATAGATTTCTTTAGAAATTAATTCATCATCATACAAAGCTTGGTTCTGTTCAAAATTCCGCTTTAATTTTTGCAGATCATATTCTGCCGTGGCCAAAGATTTTTTACCTTCTACCTGTCTGGAATCAAAAGTCAGTTTTGTAGATCTAAGGTCATTCTGCTTTAATGCCAAATTACTTTCGCTAGCCATAATTTGCTCATAAAGATTCATATTCTCCAACGTTAGAATAATATCCCCTTTTTTGACCATGGTGCCTTCTTCAATCAATTTTTCGGTTACGCGACCACCTTCGTAAGCATCCATATAAATTGTAGTTATTGGAGCCACAAATCCGTTGATGGTAATATAATCATCAAACTTGCCTTGAGTTACTTCCGCTATAGAAAGCTTATCCTTTTCTGTTCTAAAAGTGGCCAGTGAACTCCCAAAGGCCATTTTCCACCCTACAAACAATAGGAGCAATCCAAGGGCGATATACCCATAATGTTTTGGTCGTAATCCTTTTTTCTTTTCTAGTTGTATATCCATTGTAAAATTTAATTAATATTAAAAATAGGCAGTCCTCCATAAAAATCGAGTGTCTTTTCATTGACTTTAAGACGCAACCTAACCTGTAAATTCTCGTTTTGGGAAGATCCAAATAGGTTTTTTGCTTGGAAAAGTTCTAGTGCATTAATCAACCCCCTGTCGTATTTTTTCTGTGCTATGGTAAATGCCAATTCTTGGGATTCCATTTTTTTTGTACTTTGTTCTACCTCCGTTTTTAAAGCGTTATGTTCTTGTACCAATTGTTGAATCAATTTAAAAAGTTCCTGTTCCTGTATGGCCACAGCATTATTTGCACGTTCTAAATTAATCTTCTGTTGTTTTACCCTTGAACGCCCAGACCAACGATTACTAATAGGAATGGTTAAAGAAGCACCAATATATCTAGATTTATTATTCTTTATTTGGTTGTTAAAAGGAACAAGCAACCCTAAGGAATCCACGGTTGTTTCATAATAACCCGTGCCATACCCCGTATAGATAGACAACGATGGTGAAAGCATTCCCCTTGCTACAGCCAATTCTTTCTTGGCTGCCTTTGCTCTAAACTGTTCCGCTTTTAACAAAGGAATAAAACCTTTGGCAGCGCTGTAAACAGAATCCAAGTCCATACTCTTTTCTTCCGCTACAACCATATCCATATCCTCAATAAGAATTATATCCGTAATATCTTCCAAATTCATCTCTTGCAATAAAATAAGTTTTCCACCTGCCAATAGGTTGCTGTTTTGGGTGACCAATAATTGATCTCCCAATAAAGCTGCTTCTGCCTCATACAGATCTGCCCCAGCTTTAAGACCTAATTCTATTTGTTTTTTGACCAAATTATAATTGGCATGGGAAATTTCTGCCTGCTCTATTGAATTGTTCACAAGCCCTTCATAGAATTTAATATCATAATAGGCAGACATTACCCTAAAAGCCAAAAGATATTTTTGTTGTTGTACATCTTCTATTGTTGCCCTATATAAAAACTTTGAAGCCTTAATGGAATTGATTTTCTGAAACCCTTGAAAGATGCCCATAGAGGCATTAAGGGAATAACTATTGGAAAAGAAATCCGACTCAACAATATCATTGGTATTGGGGTCTGTAGAACGACCATAACTAATACTATAATCTGAAGAGCCACTCACAGATGGCAATAGATTTCTAACAGATTGTCGGTACGTTTCTTTTCCAGAATCCTTGTTATATTTAAAGTCCTTGAGCAAAAGATTGTGTTCTAAAGCATAAGAAACACAATCATCCAGGGACCATGTTTTTTGTGCAGAAATCGAAATTGAAATCAGCAAGATGAAAAATAGAACTATATGTTTTTTTATGTGCATATCTTATTATGTGTGCCAAACTGTATTCTATAGTCGTGCCATAAAGTTAATATACTGATAATCAATTAAATATAATTACATGTTTTTAAATACTTTTTTTATCTGTAAAATAATTATACAAATAGTGTCAAAAAATTATACACTTATGCATGCTGAATGATTTCAAATTGTAGCTTTACAATAAGTTAAATAGATATTGATGGTAGATGGTAAAATTTTATTGGTAGATGACAACAAAAGCATCCTGAGTGCTTTAGAGATTCTATTGCAGTTTGAGTATAAAACTGTCAACACCATTTTCAATCCCAACCAAATATCTACTTTCCCAGACTTGGACAGTTATGATATTGTACTTCTAGATATGAATTTTTCAGCTGGTGTGAACACGGGTAATGAAGGGTTATTTTGGCTTAAAGAAATACGAAAAAAAACACCACAGACCTCTGTAATTATGATGACCGCTTACGGAGCTGTTGATTTAGCGGTACAAGCATTAAAAGAAGGAGCGGCAGATTTCATTTTAAAACCATGGAACAATGAAAAGCTCTTGGCTACTGTAAAATCTGCTTATCAATTAAGAAAATCAAAGAAAGAGATCCATCAATTAAAAGAAAAAGAACAGAATTTAAAACAGCATATCAACCAAGATAAAAATTACATTATTGGCAACTCCAAAGCGCTGACTTCTGTATTGAACCTAAGTCGCAAAGTAGCCAAAACAGATGTAAATGTGCTTGTTACTGGTGAAAATGGCACAGGAAAAGAATTAATAGCCAGAGAACTGCATCGTATGTCCAAACGCCAAGGTGAAGTTTTCATCAATGTAGATTTGGGCTCTATCTCTGAAAGTCTTTTTGAAAGTGAACTGTTCGGACATCTTAAAGGGGCTTTTACGGATGCAAAAGAAGACAGGGCTGGTAAATTTGAAGCTGCAAATGGGGGCACTTTATTCTTGGATGAGATTGGCAATCTATCGCTACGAACACAAGCAAAATTATTATCTGCCATTCAGAATAAGACTGTGGTAAGAGTGGGCTCCAACAAACCAATTTCTGTAGATATTCGCCTTATATGCGCTACCAATTGTAATCTGGATAAAATGGTCGCTGATGGTATTTTTCGTGAAGATCTGCTCTACCGCATCAATACCATTCATATAGAAGTGCCTCCATTGCGAGAACGAGAAAAGGATATTTTGCTTTTGGCAGATTTCTACCTCAAAAAATTTGCTTCCAAATATGGAAAACAAGGGCTTAGGATAAATCACATGGCCGAAGAAAAATTAATGGATTACCATTGGCCGGGCAATGTTAGGGAGTTACAGCACACTATGGAAAGAACCGTTATTTTAAGTGAAGGAAACGTTTTAAAACCAATAGATTTTTTACTGAACCCAAAAACTCCCTTGTCCCTGGATATTGGACCGGACACCCTTGAAGAAATGGAGCATTTGATGATTGCCAAAGCATTGGAAAAACATAATGGCAATTATAGTGCGGCTGCAAATCAATTAGGTATATCTAGACAAACCCTATACAATAAAATGCGAAAATAATGGTAAGCAGGCATATTTACTTACAGTTGGTACTGCGTATTTTGTTTATAACAATTTCCGCAGTGGGGCTGGCTTTTTTTTACTTTAATAGGCAGTACCTGGTCTCAACAGCAATGTTGATTGCACTCGTAGTACAGACTGCCTACTTAATTAGATATGTAAACCACACAAATAGAAAAATTGCTTATTTCTTTGATGCTATAAGGAATGAAGATTTTACACTTCGTTTTCCTGAAAAATTAAGTATAAGGTCTTTGGAAGAATTGAACCATAGCTTAAACATGCTAAATGAACAAATACAGAAAATACATTTAAAAAAACAAGAACAAGAGCAGTACTACCAAGAAATTTTAAAACAGGCAAATATTGGAATATTGACCTTCAATGAAAAAGGGCATATTCTTTTTGCCAACCCAACGGTAGAAAAATTATTGAACCACAAACCCCTGAACCATATTAAACAACTGAATCAGGTTGATGAAAAATTATATGCCTTGTTTGCAGCATTAAAACCCTTTGACAGAAAACTTTTTCAATTGACCAATGAGCGAGAAAAAACACAACTTACCATAAAAGCCACATCAATATCCATAGACGACCAATCCTTGTTATTAGTCGTAATACAAGATATTCATAGAGAATTGGATGAGAAAGAAACCGATTCTTGGGTTAGATTAATTCGTGTATTGACACATGAGATCATGAATACCATTACCCCTATAACTTCTATTTCTGAATCTATTTTAAAATATTTTAAGGGTGAGAATGGAGTGGTCTCAATAAATGACTTTACGGAAAATCAAATTAACAGTACCGCAAAAGGTTTAGAGGTCATTAAAGAACAAGGGACAGATTTAATGAGCTTTGTACAATCTTACCGAACACTTTTAAATGTCCCTGATCCAGATAAAGAAATAGTTTCTGCCAAAAAATTATTGGAAAAGGTGAAAATTCTAATGCCCCAAACAGATGCAAGAAATCACATCAAAATTGATGTGCTCATTGAACCAGAGAATCTAGAATTTTTCATTGATGAAAAACAGGTCACCCAGGTTTTAGTGAATCTAAGCAAGAATGCGCTACAATCATTACATCAGCAAGAAAATGGAAAAATTAAAATCATAGCGGGTATTACCAATGAAGGGGAAAAGTATATTGAAGTCTGGGATAATGGTTCCGGTATTTCACCAGAATTGATAAATGAAATTTTTGTACCCTTCTTTACCACAAAAAATACAGGTACCGGAATTGGCCTTAGCTTGTCCAAACAAATTATGCACAAGCATGGCGGCAACTTAAAAGTCAGCTCAATTCAAAATAAAGAAACTGTATTTGTCTTAAATTTTAACTAGAGTTAAATATAAGTGTCACAAAATTCCCCAACTAGGATTTATGTTTCTATTGAAACAAATAAATTAAGTTATGATGCATCTAAAAAAAATATACTGAGTTATTCTAAGCATTGAAAAAACAAATAAAATGCCCCGAAGCAAAGCCATCAGAGCATTCTAAATTGAATCTTATTTTTTAAGCTATTGCTGCTTTAAAATAGCTTCGATTGAACTTAGTTCATCTGAACTGAAATCTAAATTATCCAGTGCTTTAATGTTATCCAACAGTTGTTCTTTTCTACTAACACCAACAAGAACGGTACTTACTCTTTCATCTTTCAATAACCAAGCCACTGCCATTTGAGCTAAACTCTGTTCTCTGGATTCGGCTATATCATTCAATTTTCTAACCTTATCCAAAACTTCTGGAGTAATCTGATCAGGATTCAAATATCTAGCATCTTTTACTGCTCTGGAATCTTCTGGGAATCCTTTTAAATATTTATTCGTCAGAATACCTTGCTCTAATGGAGAAAAAGCAATAGACCCTACTCCTTTCTCGCCTAAAACGTCCATTAGCCCATTTTCTGCCCAACGATCAAACATATTGTAACGTGGTTGGTGTATAAGCAATGGTGTACCCATATCCTTTAAAATTTCATGAGCTCTTGCTGTATCTTCTGCACTATATTGTGAAATACCTACATACAATGCCTTTCCTTGTTGTACAATACTGTGCAAAGCACCCATAGTTTCTTCCAAAGGCGTATCTGGATCTCTTCTATGACTATAGAAAATATCCACATAGTCCACACCCATTCTTTTTAGACTCTGGTCCAAGCTGGCAATTAAATATTTTCTAGAACCTAAATTTCCATAAGGCCCAGGCCACATATCCCAACCCGCTTTGGTCGACAATATTAATTCATCTCTATACTGAGCAAAATCCATTTTAAACATGCGTCCAAAATTTTCCTCAGCTGAACCATATGGTGGCCCATAATTATTGGCTAGATCAAAATGACAAATACCATTATCAAAGGCAGTTCTCAATATATCTCGCCCTTTATTAAAATCATCCGAGTTTCCAAAATTATGCCACAATCCTAAAGATAGCATTGGCAACATAATTCCGCTTTTACCACAGCGACGATATTTCATAGTATCATATCTATCTGCTGCTGCTTGGTAAGTACCAAAAGGGGAGTCGTCGTTTATTCTCATATATTCCTGTTTTAGGTTGGAAAATTATCTTTTTTAAGCAAGAATTAAACTTACTGCTTTTTTGTAAAATACTTATTATAAAATAACATAGTTCTCATATCATATTTATTCAAAATTGTTATGAATATATTATTATTGACCTAATTCTTGAGTTTCAAATTGCTCTAATTGATTATTTAGGAAATGAGATGTTATTTCAATAGGATTGCAACAGACTTCACAATCTTCCATATAAGCTTGTTGCTCAATTGAAGTATCCAACAACATTGATATTTCCTCCCAGCAATAGGGTCATTGAAAAAAATGTTCGTACATCTTTTATTTTCTAAAAGATAAATTCAAAAAAGTATTATAACTCAATATTCAAAAGTTGACCCGTAAGCTGTAACAACTGCAATTCTGCCAACTTAGCATCATATTTGGCCAAATTTTTATTGGTCTGTGCATTCAACAAGTTAATTTGTGCCTGTCTAAACTCTATTGATGTGATTCTTCCCAATTGAAATTGTTCTCTGGAACGTTCAAAATTATTTTGATTGGTAAGCACGTTTTGTTCTTGAATATCATAGATAAGCAAACGATTATCATATATTGCCAATGCATTTTGTATGTCCCTGTTTACCTCCAACTCAATTTGCTTTTTTAGCAGTTCTTGATTCTCATAAGTAATTTTGGCGTTTTTAATGCGTACAGTTGTACCTCCTCCATCAAATAGGTTCCACATTAAATTTGCTGCCAATCCCAAACTATTCGTGCTTGTATTGGTGCCTGGGAAAAATGCGGACGTAGCACTTTGGTTCAAATTCCAACCATAAGATCCAGTAAGTCCTATTGTAGGCAAATATCCTGACTTGTTTACTTTAATGTCATAGGCGTTGATTACTAGATTTTTTTCTGTTTGTAGAACAGCCACGTTATTATTTTGAGCCTCCAATACATATTCATTCAATTGTAATTTAGGAATAAACTGAATTACGGTATCCACTACAAAAGCTTCATTTAAATTCTGGTTTATAACCACATTAAGGTCTCTTTTTGTATTGCTCAATCGCTGTCTGGCATTCAATAAATTAATACTGTCATTGGTTACATCTACCTGTGCATTTAAAATATCCAATTTGGTGTTTTGACCGTACTCAAAAGCATACTCTGCTCTTATTATTCGGTTTTTGGAAATTTCCAATGCCTGTTTCAGCACATTCTCATTTTCAGTTAACCTTGCCACTTCAAAATACACACTAAAGAGTTGCAATACTGTATTCTCTATAGTTTCTCTTGCCTGCAGTTCACTTAATTGATATTGTTCTTTTAATTTTTTGTAATTATAAAAGCGTCCCAACCCATCAAAAAGAGTATATCTTAATTCAAGAGCAGAATTATAACGTTGACTTTCTGCATTGGTTATTTCTGCATCTGGTCTTGGGTTTCCATTTTCTAAAAACTGTCCAGGGTATCCAAATGTACTATCGGCTCCACTATAGCTGGCACTAGCTATTCCTACAACAGTTGGTAAATAACCTGAGTTTAATATACTTTTGTTGTTCTCAGCAATTTCTATCAAATTATTGGCAACATTTATCCCATAGTTATTTTCTAAAGTTAATGCTATAGCCTCTTCTTTAGACAACAACTTTTCTTGTGCATTACTATTTATAAAAAAAGTAAAAATTAGAATGGTGACACTATATATTCTTCTCATTAGTTTAAGTCTTCTTAAGCTTTAGATACATTTTTACTACTATTTTTTGTATCCAATTTATGAATGCGATTCTTCTTTTTGCTCTTTAATGGCTCTTTCCACTTCTTCTTTAGAAACCTTATTTCCTGTGTACAGCCATTTTGTGATTACTTTGGTTTTATTACTAAAAGAAAGGAAAATTGGCAACATCAATAATGTTAAAATAGTTGCAAATCCAATACCATAAGCAATTGCAATTGCCATTGGTTTTAAAAACTGGGCCTGTCTACTTTTTTCCATAAGCAATGGAGCCAAACCAGCAATAGTAGTTATGGAGGTTAAAAATATAGCTCTAAATCTTGAACGCCCAGCATCATATATTGCATCATCAAATTTCATCCCATTCCGTAAATTGCCATTGAATTTTCCTATGAGTACTAGACCATCATTCACCATAATCCCAATTAGAGCAATAATTCCCAACATAGAAAGTATGTTTATGTGGAAACCGTGCAACCAATGTCCCCAAGCAACAGCAGTTAAACTAAAAGGCACCAAGAGGATGAGCATAAGTGGTTGGCTAAAGCTTCTAAACGTAAAAGCTATCGTAATGTATATAAGAGCAAGAACTGTTAGGCCTGCAAAATTCAATGAACTAAAAAGCTTATTTGCCTCCCTATTTTGCCCTTCAAATGATGCCGTGACCGTTGGATATTTTGATTGTATCTCTGGCATAATATTGGTGCGGATATCTGTCATAATATCAGTAGCACTCGTAGTTTCAACATCTTTTATATCTGCAGAAATTTGTATTTCCCTTCTACCATCCAAATGGTTGATGGCCACATCTCCCCTTTCAATGGTATAGCTTGCAATCTCGTTCAAGGGCACTTTACTGCCACTTGGTGTTATAATGCGCATTTCATCCAAATCTGTAATGGACGATCTATTTTCCCGATCATACCTTACCCAAACGCGAATTTCATCCTGACCTCGTTGAAAACGTTGTGCCTGGACACCAAAGAACCCAGCACGTACTTGGCTCATAATACTGCGTAAATTCAATCCCAAGGCATATGCATTATCCTTTAATTTTAAACGTATTTCTTTAATCCCGGCCGGGTCATTATCCTCTACATCTTTTAACAAAGAATTATTTACCATAGCTGTTTTCAACTCAGCTTTGGCTGCCTTTAATTCTCTGATATTACTTCCCAAAAGGGATACTGAAACCGGGCTTCCCCCAAAATTTCCACCAGAACCGTAAATAAGGCTTTCTACGCCAATTATAGGCCCTACAAGCTCACTTAACCTATTGGAGACCATATCTGACCGAATTTCATTTGGACGCTCTTCTCCTGGCAGCATATTAATGACCACCGAAGCCGCAGATGAACCAGGGCCAACAGTTTTTATTACATTTTCAAACAATTTCTTATCCGTTCCCTGTAAATATTTTTTAGTGTACTCTTCATTGACAATTTGTGCCTTGTCATAAATCATACTAATAATGGAATCCGTAACTTTTTCATTGGTGCCGTTGGGCATCAATAAATTTACAGCTATTCTATCACTGGCTACTCTGGGGAAAAATGATGTTCTTATAACACCGCCACCTATAGAACCAAAAGTGAGCACCAAAGCCATTACAAAAAAAGAGAAAGTCAGCATCTTATATTTAAGGGCAAAATGCAATGCTGGACTGTATAATTTGTCCCGCATCCAAACCATAAACTGGTCTCCTTTTTTATTAATGACCCGTAATTTTGAGAACACTTTGGCCACACCTGTTTTAGGGGAGTCATTTTGTGGTCTTAATGCTTTTGAGTGCGCCAAATGCGCAGGTAAAATAATTAGAGCTTCTATTAAAGATACTGCCAAAGTAAGGATGACAATCACTGAAACTTCACCAAAAAATTCACCTATTCTACTATCTAGAAAAAAGAAGATAGAAAATGCAAGTATGGTGGTTATGATTGCCGATACAATTGGCGGGATTACTTCCATAGTGCCGTCTATAGCAGCCTGCACCGGCGTTTTCCCTTTTTCATAATGTTGGTAAATGTTTTCAGCTATTACAATACCATCATCCACTAGAATACCAATTACAATAATCATCCCGAACAAGGAAAGTACATTAATAGTTACATTGAACAAAGGTGCCACAACAAACATTCCCAAAAAAGCAACTGGAAGACCAAAGGCCACCCAAAATGCCAAACGGGTATTTAAAAAGAGTGATAAAAATATGAGCACCAACAGCATTCCCATCCATGCATTTTTGGTCAATAAGTCTGTTCTTTGATTTAATACTTTGGACAAATCATTGACTATACTTAACTGAACATTGTTGTATTTATGGTTAAACTCTTCTATATATTCCTTTATCCTATCAGCAGAAGAAATCAAATCTTCAGTATTTGTACTGGTAATTGTAATATTTACTGATAAATTTCCATTAAAATAAGAGGCATTGGGCGTTTCAGAAAACCGATCCCGCACAATGGCAACATCTTTTAACCTAACTGCCCTGCCCGATGCATCTGCTCTAACAATCAAATTGGACAGTTCATCACCATAATAACTTCTATTATTAGCTCTGATTAAATATTCTTCTGCATTGGTCTTTATATTACCCCCTGTTACCAAAATATTGGCATTCCTAACGGCTTGGGCCACATCATTAAAAGACATACCATAAGCGAGTAAGCTATTTTCATTAACAGCAATTTCTATTTCTTCTTGTGGGTAACCAGTAACATTTATTTGGGAAATACCATCTATGGACCTAAGATCATTTTCTATTTCTCTTCCTATTTGTTTAAGGGTAACCAATGGTATTTGGTCTCCGCTTATGGCAAAACTTATGGTTTGTCTTACTGGTCGAAGTTTAGAAACTACCAATGGCTCCATCCCCGTTGGAAAAGAAGGTACCCTATCCACGGCATTCTTAACTTCCAACAGCATAAAATCTATATCTCTTCCTTTCTCTATTTCTACATTGATTGTACCACTGTTCTCCCTTGAAGTGGATGTTACCCTATCTACACCTTCAAGACCTTTAAGATTATCCTCAATTTGCAAGACTATCCCTTCTTCTACCTCCAGTGGTGAAGCTCCTGGGTACACAATACTGATAATTACATTCTTGGCGCCAACAAGTGGAAAAAAAGAAGATTTAAGGGTTAAGGCCCCCACAACTCCAAATACAAAAAAAGCGATGATAATAACGTTTACCGCTACATGGTACTTTATAAAATATGCTATTATCTTCCTCATTATTCTATATCGTTGGATTTTGTTACTGTACCATTTTCCCCATAGACCTTTACCAACATTCCAACATAAGCACCAGCAACTGGTTTATTAATGATTGTTGTCCCGTTTGGAACTTCTTTAAGTACTACACGTTCACTAGAAAAATATACGGGTTTAACATTTATCACATCTAAAACAGAATCCCTAACAACAAAGATTTGTTCATTTTCCAATAATAGTCCCCTATCAATTTCAATAGCATCGGTTTCTTCTTTTGCATTGAGATTGGCTTCCAAATACATCCCTTCTTTTAAACTGGTATTTCTTACTTCTATATATGCCGTTATTGTTTGCGATGCTTGATCTACACGACCATTGATTCTACTAACCTTTCCAGTATAGGTTTCGGTTCCTTCTAAGTTTACTAATTCTACCGACTCACCTATTTTCAATAAATCACTGTATGTCTTACTTACTGCCACCTCTAATTCATACACTCCAATATTTATATACTCTCCCAGCTTTTGACCAGAACGAATCAATGTTCCTTCTGTCACCAGTGCCTCAGTGAGAACTCCCTTATAGGGCGCTGTAATGATGTATTTGGACAATCGTTGTTCTTGATTTTTTACATTGTAATAATTTGTCAGCACTCCACGACCAGAGACAAAGAACTTTTCTTTTTCTGAAGTCATCTCCGGTAATGGCGGAGTTCTTTTATTTATATCAAAACTTCTTAGATATGCATCCCATTTTGGAAAAATTTCTGGATAATCCAAACGCAAATCTGGCATTATGGATGTAATTAGATTATACAGACTGCTTTTAGAAGACTGTACACTTGCATAGTATTCAGAAGCATCAATATTTATCAATGTTTCTCCAGAGCCATATTCTTGTCCTGCTTTAAAAAGTTTATTTCCCCTTCTAAAAACCCCTTGTACCTCAGCATATAGTTCCATTCTTCTTTTTGCAACAAGGTTACCATTGGCAGAAATAACAATAGGAACCGTACCGTTTTGAACCGTGTCCACAAAAACTGTTTTGACAACTTTGTTTGGTCGGGGTCTAGGTTTATTTTTATTTTTTACTATTAGTCCAGCTCCATAAAAAGCAGCAATAATTAACAGTACCCCTAAAATTGATAAAATAAGTTTTCTAAGATTCATAAAACAGTAGAATAGATTGGGTATTAGATTGCGAAATTATCTATTAGTTTAAGCCTAAGTAGTTAAATATATCTTAAAATGGTCATTGAAATAAAAAAGGATGTCTTTTCAGACATCCTTTTTTAACTCAAACTAACTAAATATAAATTATTTATCATTATCGTCTTCAAACTTGGTATCAGCCATTCTTGTTTTACTAAAATTAAGATTCTTGAAATCTATCTTTTCATTCTCTTTATCATAATCAAACACCAAAAATTCTCTTGTGTCCATCATTTCTAAACTTTTAAAAGAATCAAATTTATTGTTCTGAATCTGTAAAACCTCTAAGCTTGCCAATTGACCAAACTCAACAGGAATTTCACCTCCTAGGTCATTATTGGCCAAAACCAATTCTTTTAACCGTCCCAACTTTCCTAATTCTGATGGAATAGAACCATCCAACGTATTTTCAAAAAGACCAAGACTTTCCAAAGAGGATAGTTCTCCCAAGGAATGTGGTATCTCTCCTCTTAAATTATTACTGGATAGATTCAACACTTTTAAATTTTGAATATGCCCTATACTTTCTGGTATGCTACCACTTAAAAAGTTATTAAAAAGAGAAAGTTCTTCTAAACTTTTCATCTGTCCAATTTCCTTAGGGATTGTACCTTTTATCCTGTTCATTTCCAATTTTAATATTCTCAATTGTTGCAGTTTGGTTACTTCCTTAGGAAACTCCCCTGCTAAAACATTAAAGGCCAAATTAAGGTATGTCAAGTATTTTAACTTCCCTATACTGGCTGGAATAACACCAACAAGATTATTTCTAAAAAGATTGATTTCTACTACATGGTTATCAACAACCTTAACTCCATGCCATTGAGAAACGGGTGTATTTACATTCCACTTCCTTATCCAATCAGAACCATTGGTTGTATTAAACAACTCTACAAGTGCTTTTTTTTCTTTTTTGGGAACCTCTGCATGAAGCATTCCACCAAATATTAGAAACAGAGCAAAGGTGTATAGTACTTTTTTCATCATACTGAATTTTTATTTATTCAACAATATGTACTTAAATTCGTACGTATCTTATTTTTTTATAAGATTTTACCTACACAAAGTAACTCTATTAACGGTGGAAAGTCAAAAATACTCGATAAATAGCGGGGTAATTTTCAATGTTTGTTGTGAAAGTGCCAAAAAGTGTGGTCAACTATTAATTTACAAGCATTTTCTGTCTAAAAATTAAGTCAACTCTTCTAATTGAATTGTGATATTCTCCCAGTTTTTCATTAATTCTTCCAATTCTTCCTTCTTTTTTTGGTAATCATCAAAAAAATTGGGTTTTGCTATGGTTGCATCATAATCCATTAATAGCTCATGGTCTATCTCTTTTATTTCCTTTTCCAATAAAGCTATTTTACTCTCTGCACCACTCAATCTATTTTTTAAAGATTTTATTAATTTTTGGTCCTTATAGTCAGTTTTTTTGCTCTTGTCCTTTTGCTTGGTTTGTGGATTCTTTTCCTTTTTCTCAATTGCTCTAAAATCTTCCACTTTTCTTTGATCCAGATAAAAATTAATATCCCCTAAATATTCCTTTATTTTTCTATCCTTAAACTCATATACTTTATTGGTGAGCCCTTGCAAGAAATCCCTATCATGGGAAACCAAAATTAGAGTTCCTTCAAAATTTATCAGGGCCTGTTTTAGAACATTCTTGGATTTGATGTCTAAATGATTGGTCGGTTCATCCATCACTAAAACATTAAATGGCTGTAAAAGCATTTTTGCCAATGCCAATCTATTACGCTCTCCTCCGGAAAGAACCCTTACATATTTCTCTACCTCATCACCCCTAAAGAGGAAAGAACCTAGAATATCCCTTACTTTGCTCCTGGTCTTTTCATTAGCGGCATCTATCATGGTATCCAACACTGTTCTACTACCATCAAGGTATTCTGCTTGGTTTTGGGCAAAATATCCTATTTGCACATTATGTCCCAACTTAAGGTGACCATCATATTGTAAATCCCCGACCATTATTTTGGCTAAAGTGGACTTCCCTTGCCCGTTCTGACCAACAAATGCCGTTTTCCCTCCTCTTTCTAAAAGCAAGTCTATACCATTCAATACCTGTTTATCTCCATAATTTTTAGACAAACCTTCCATTTCCACAATTATCTTACCCGGTGTTATAGAAATTGGAAACCTCAAATTCATTACACTATTGTCATCTTCATCTACTTCTATCCGTTCTATCTTGTCCAATTTTTTGATAAGGGATTGTGCCATGGAAGCTTTTGTAGACTTGGCCCTAAACTTTTCTATCAACCTTTCAGCTTGCTGTATTTCTTTTTGTTGGTTTTTTTGGGCATTTAACTGTTGCTCCTTCATTTCTGCCCTCAAAACCAAATACTTGGAGTAGGGCTTGTTATAATCATAGATTCTTCCCAAAGAAATCTCAATAGTTCTATTCGTTACATTGTCCAAAAACATTTTATCGTGAGAAACAATCACAACTGCACCAGGGTAGTTTTTTAGAAACTGCTCTAACCAAATAATGGATTCTATGTCCAAGTGGTTGGTTGGTTCATCTAACAACAAAACATCATTGTTCTGTAAAAGTAATTTAGCAAGTTCAATTCGCATGCGCCAACCTCCAGAAAAGGTGTCGGTTTTATTGTTAAAATCTTGACGCAAAAAACCTAATCCTTGTAATATTTTTTCTGTATCTCCTTGATAATTATAGCCTCCCAATATCTCATACCTATGGGTAACATCATTTAGGTCTACTATGATTTGACTATAACTTTCGCTTTCATAATCAGTTCTTTCTGCTAATTGATGGTTTATATCATCCAATTGCAGTTCTAATTCCTTGATCTCTTCAAAAGCTTGGTATGCCTCTTCCAGAACCGTTCTTCCTTGTTCAAAATCTATATCCTGTCTTAAGAATCCTATTCTTACTTCTTTATCTGAAGCTATTACCCCAGTATCTGGCTCAGCATCCTTGGACAGCAATTTTAACAAGGTGGATTTTCCCGCCCCATTTTTTCCAATTAGCCCAACCCTGTCTCCAGAATTTAACCTAAAAGAAATTTTATCAAACAAATATTCTCCTCCAAATGAGACAGAAAGATTATGGATATTCAGCATATTTTGTGACTATTGTTACAACGAATATTAAACAGATATGGTAGTTTTGTCAAAACTTTTGCAAATGTTAAAAAAAGGAAACAAACTCTACTGCATTTTAACAGGAACTTGTCCTAAATGTCATGAAGAAAGTATGTACAAGGATAAAAACCCATATCATATGGGCAGTCTTTTTGATATGCACGAGCGTTGTTCCCATTGTAATACCAAATATAAGATAGAGCCTTCTTTCTTTTATGGCGCCATGTATATTAGTTATGGTGTTGGAATTGCTTTTGCAGTGGCAGCATTTATAATCTCCTCTCTTTTCATTGGTGCGTCTATTAAGGCCTCGTTTATAGCCATTGTAGTAACCATGATTGTTTTTATGCCTTTTATTATTAGAATTTCCAGAAATATCTGGATTAATATTTTTATTGGCTATGACCCTAAAGTTGAAATGAAGAAGAATTAATCTTTAAAGTACTTTTTAGTAAATCTTGCTATATCCATGTCTTTATGCAAAGGCTCATCGTTTTCTATAAATTGAAGCAATTTTTCTGAAGCCATTGGCGCTATCATAACACCACGAGAACCAAACCCATTTAGCACATACATATTTTGGTGTATTGGATGTCTCCCCACTAAAGGCCTTCTATCTGCTACTGTGGGTCTAATCCCAGCCACATGATCTACCAATTCATAATCACATTTTAGAAAAGAATCCAATTTTTCTAACAGCTCTTCCTTTGCCTCCTCTGTGGGAACATTGGTTTTATCTTTCCATTTATAGGTTGCACCAACCCTATACAAATCAACACCTAAAGGAATTATAAATACTGAGGATTTAATTACATTTTTCTCTTTTAAGCTGGGTGCTTTTATGGTCAACAATTCTCCCTTTGTACCATTAAGTGGCAAGTAATTAAAATAAGGGTTTTCTTTTAATCCATAACCAGTGGCAAAAACAATATTTCTTGCTTTTATTGATTGATATGAAATATAGTTCTCTTGAAACTGAAGGTCTTTAAACACAAAAGACTCTTTGAGCAAGCCTTCTTTTGTCAAAAGGTAAGATTCATAGCTCTCTTGTAATTGCTTAGTGTCTATTCTACCCGTTCCCAACACTTGACCGTAACCAAGAGGAGCGTCTATGCCATGATTTTTATTTTGAAGGATTTTAGTGGATAAAAAAGGTTGAAGGAGAGGTTTATCCGCAGCCTCAAACCAAAGGTTCTGCTCTTCAATTGAAGCAAACTTTCTAAGAACAGGAATTTTATAATCTAATTGAACTGCTAGTTTGTTCTCTAAATCTTTATAAAATGGAAGTGCTATATCCAATTGTTCGTTAGCGTTCCATGATATGGTAAATCGTTTTAAAATAACAGGATTGTACAAACCCCCAGCAACAGTTGATGATTTTTGAGAATCATCTGCAATGACCTTAAAGGTCTTTTTGTGCTTTTCCAAAGTTTCACAAAAAGAAATTCCAGCCAAACCTAAACCCACTATAATATAATCTAACATACTGCAAAAATAAAAAAGCTGCACTTAAGTGCAGCTTTTTTATTTTATACTTGAATTGGAATTCAATATAATTTTATATGGGTTCTTGTTAATAGGCCCACATATCTTGCTCTCTATCTCTAATAGCTTCTTTAATACGTTTAGCTTCTAGTAATTGGAACAATGCATTGTCAGCAACATAGTCATTGACCTTACGGTCTCCATGAACATTGTCCTCTCTATAAATTACCGCATTGAACCTTCTTGCGTTCAACAGCATATCAAAAGATATGGGTCTTGCAGAATTACGTTGGTTAAACACTTTAGCCTCATGCAAAATTTCTCTTGCGCTTGGAAACCAAACCCAGAACAATTCTACTTTAGCATCTTCTAAATCCATAGACTCATCATCTATAAAGTTAACATCTGGTGCAACTGGTGCAATTCCCAACAAACGATATTTTAATTCACCTAAACGCTTATCAAAATACCACATGCCTTTAATATGGTATTCTTCAATATCCGCAGCTGTAAGTTCTCTTTCATTAATATACTCTGGAGAAATTTCTTCACCTGCATTATATTGCTCATATCCAAAATCTGTTGTGTCCACTTTTTTCAAAGTGGCATCCAAATCTTCAATTTTTCTTTTCTCCGTAAAATAAGAATCTACATATACGTCCGTTAGTTTCCCATTTTTAATGTTCTTCATAAAAACATCGTATAAAGACCTTCTATCAGATCCTATATCAATGGTATCCGTTGGATAGTATAAAGGAAAATTGACACGCTCATCTAAATCTATGGTTTCCCATAAAGTTTTGGACCAAAGAATATCTCTATCATCCACATAAGCGTAGTCTAGAGGAGTATCATTATCTAGCGCAATCTGCGCTTCTGTCTTTACTCCAATTTCCTGTGGCAATTTGGCATTCAAAATATTTGCCTGTGCCATAATGGATACTGGCAACAATGTTACAGCTCCTATTAATAAAACATTCTTCCAATTCATTTGTTAAAATTTATTTGTTTTTACTTGTTAGATAAAATTTGCCAATTAGCTGTATTCTGTTTATAAAAGCATTATACGGCTAATTGGCTCATTTCATTAAAAAGTAATATTCACTAGTTTGTAATCTCAATAACAACTGGAGATACTTTCTTCAACTTATAACTCCTATTGTTCGTGATATATCCTTGTACATCAAAAATCTGTACTGCATCACCTCTTTTTGCTCTTCTAAGAGCTGACTTTGCTCTAGAATCCAACTTGTTTCCTTTTACGTTAACAGTTGGTTGTCCTGGCACTTTAAATTTAAACCCGCTTACGCCAAGGTTCAAATCAAAATCAAAATCTTCCAATATGGCTCCAACAGTTGCAATTTCCAAGTTTTTTCTTGGCATTTTTGCACTACCAGACTCTCCTCTAATAGAACCTGCCGGTCTTGGAATATCCTTGATTCTAAATTCAGCACTAGAAGATACTGGACTTCCATCAGGCAACTTACCATAAGCGGTAATCTTAACTGTTCTTCCTTTTCTAGGGTTCATAACATAAGAACTACCACTTCTTCTTTTAAGACCAGCAGCTTTTGCAGTTACATTATTACTTGGTATTCCAGGAATAGAAATTGTCATTGGATTGGCAACACCACGGTATACCACATTCATTTTATCAGCAGCGATCAAAGCAGCATTAGGCTTAGAAATAGTAGCAAAAGAAGATGAAACTTCCACTTCAATTTCTTCACCATCTTGCTTAAATATTAATTTACCTTCTATTGAATGATCTCCAGGATTACCTGCACTGATCAATAACTGAACACCACCACCTTCAAATTTGTAGTCTTTACCTTCAGTTAATTTTCTACCATCTAAAGTCAATTCTGCTCTGTCTGGTTTTGTAGAATTATCCGTACGACCCAATACTATGCTACCTTCAAATCTATCACCCGCATAAAACGCTGTTTTCTTAGGCTGCAACAAAGTAGAGTAATTGTTCATAGAAATTTCTGCTGTCAATTGCCCTTGCAACATTGCTTTTAAAGCATCTTCTTCAGTTGCTTTAATATCAGATTGCAATACAGTCAATTTGGTCAAAGACGCTATTAAAGGAAACCCTTCATAGTGGTAGTTTAACCAGTCTTGCTTTGTACCATCTCTTTTTTTAACTTTACCATTGGCATCTCCTACCTTAAATCTAACTTCAACAGCAGATCTAACCTCTTTCATCTCTTCTGGTAAAATAGCAGAAACTTTAGTACGGTAATCATTGATTCTTTTTAAGAATTCTTTACCTTCTTTTCCAAGATTATCTCCTTGGAAAAACTTATCGTCTAAATAATCAGACTTATCCATAACGGCATAATCCTTTGGATCTTTTACCTCTTTGGTTATTGCAACTTTAAGATTTTCTAAATAATCAAAGTACTCTTGGGACAAGTTCTTAATTTCTTGCGCTTTCTTAAATAAAGGGCCAAATTTTTCCCCATTTTCAGACGCTTTGGTTTCCAAACCGCTCAAGAAAGCAAGATTGCTCTCTCCGGTTTTAATATTGGAAGTCTCCATTTTTTCGTTCATTAGACCGAATGCTGCTAAGACTTCTTTACTCATGTTTAACGCCAACATACATATGAAGACTAGGTACATTAAGTTTACCATCTTCTGACGTGGTGATTGTTTTCCTCCTGCCATGTTTTTTTCTAATTAGGTTTAATTAATAATTTGATTTGGTTTTACTAATACTAATTAGTTTTTACTCATTGCTGAAAGCATTCCACCATAAACTCCATTCAATGAAGAAAGGTTTGTTGCCAAAGATTCCATTTGATCTTTAAGTGCTCCAGATTGTTCTACAACTTCTTCATTAATAGAAGCTTGTCTACTAGCACTTTCTAACTGTACTTTATACAAACTGTTCAAAGACTCCATTTGAGTAGCTGCTTCTGACATTTCATCAGAATACTTCTTAGTAGATTCCATAGCATCAACTGTTGGAGCAATTCCTTTGGCTGCACCTTCAAAATTCTTGATACTAGTACCTAAACTGTTCATTAATTCAGCATCCACACCAGCATCTTTTAATAATTCGTCTAATTTTCTGGACAACAACCCTTCAGCTTCTTTAGCTTCAGCAGCTTCGTTCTTTTTACTTCCTGAAGAAGTCATACCTCCAGCTAATTCTGGGTAAACAAGAGCCCAATCCAATTCATCATCTATTGGTTCAAACGCACTAATAGCAAAAATAAGTGCCTCTGTAATAAGACCTACAGCTAAAAGAAGTCCTCCATTAAGGAATCCTAATTCCCAGTGTAAGATTTTAAATAATGCACCAATAATAACTATAGATGCTCCAAGGCCATAGGCCATGTTAAATAATTTTTTTGTTGATTTTGACTGTGCCATAATTTTAATTTAAGTTTAATGTTAAAAATAATAAGTATTTGGTTAAAATAAATAAGATAAGGTTTGTATTAATTTTTATCTGAGACCTTTAGACTCTTCTTCTCCCATAAAGTCTTGAACAGTACGGAAACCGATATAGCTTCTAGCAGAATCTTGATATTCGTAATCTCTTGTGCTTACTTGTAGGAAGTATGCAACATCTTTCCAAGAACCACCTCTGATAACTTTTCTTTCATTATCACCAGAAATAGCATTAGGGTTCATTGTAGAAACATACTCATATGATCCTGGGTCATAACTAGAGTTTGTCCACTCTGCCACATTCCCTGCCATATTAAATAAGTTGTAATCGTTTGGTTCAAATGATTTTGCTTCTACTGTATATAATGCTGTATCGGCGGCATAATCTCCACGTTGTGGTTTAAAGTTTGCCATAAAACAGCCTGTATCACTAATTACATAAGGACCGCCCCATGGATATGTGCCACTTTCAATACCTCCTCTAGCAGCATATTCCCATTCGGCTTCAGTAGGCAACCTAAATTGGTTTACAAACTGTTTGCCCTTATCTCTTTGATCATCATTCTTAAACTTGGTTCTCCAATTACAAAATGCTTTTGCCTGTGCCCAAGAAACTCCAACAACAGGGTAATCACTATATGCATCATGCCAAAAATAATCGTTGTGCATTGGTTCATTATAAGAATATGCAAAGTCTCTAATCCAAACTGTTGTATCTGGATAAATTTCAAGTTCTTCTTGTATTATAAAGTCTTTTCTACTTCCATTTCTAGAACGTGCAGCTGCCTCAATATCCATCCAACTGTACTTGTACTTTAATAGGGTAACATCTACTGTCCTTTGCCCATTATACGATTCCTCTTCTGGAATATAAATAGAATCCATAACTTCTGCATAGTATTCATCAGGATAATCAGAAGTGTCCCACGTTAACTTTTCTTCTATATTTAAGGCTCTACCTTCATAACCCGTTTCTCCCATGCCAGAATAATTGTCCATCATATATTTATCGTAAACAGACATTTTGGTTGTATCTGCATCTTTAAATGCATAATCGCCAATACCACCATCTTCTGGACCTAATCCCAAATCATCAGCCAAAATGGCCAATTTAGTTCTTGCGATGGAATCTTTTACCCATTCTACAAATTGACGATATTCACTGTTCGTGATTTCTGTATCATCCATATAAAAAGAACGCACTGTAACTGTTTTGGTAGGAGCATTAAGAACTTTAGCAACGTCCTCTTCAGCCTTACCCATTATAAATGCGCCCTGAGGAATTAGTTCCATTCCATACGGCTTTTCAGGATACCACTTCTTTCCTTTGGCTCCTACGAGTTCTCCTTGTGTTTTAGACCCACAACTGGCGAGTAAAAAAACAAATGCTATAGAAGGTAACAATAGCTTCTTCATACTTTAGGTTAAATTTGGATTAAGATTTTTAAAATGCACTTACAATTATTACTCTCTAAAACTAATTATTGAGCAAATTATTGTGTCGAAACATTAATCTTGAAAATTATTTCAATCAGTTAAAGCCTTTCTTATATGCTTTAAACCACCTTTCAGGAATGTTTTGGTTGCATGCATCCAAATAATCTTGCTCGGTGCATGGTAATAACGCAGGTGTATTTGATTTAGTATGTGAAGTTAAAATAGATGGCACTTCTACCCACCACCTTTCTGTTAGGTGGCTTTTGTAAAATATCAGCTCTTCTGTATCTGTGGGTACTATAAACTTAGTGAAGTCTTCATTCTTGGAACTTGGGGATTCCTTTACACGGTAATTGAACCCCTCAATAAAATACCAAATAATTTGGGCAATCAACTGAAAGGATTGAGACGTATTCTCACTTTCGTATATTCCAAAAACAGACACCTCATCACTCATGCCAGCATATCTTGCAATGGCACAGATTTCCCTTCCATTAAAGCCATTGGGCGAAAAATTATTGGACATGCATATATCACTTGCTCTTACCGCTCTTAAGTCCAAACTAACTATATGGGCATTTCTAAGTACAGGTTCCGCTAAAGATATGTTTGCAGAAATATCCCCTAACCGATACGCATCAAAAAAAAGACGTTCCATTAGATCCACTTCTTCTTGTGCATTAAAATAACTTTGATATCCAATATTGGAGAAATTAAAAAGGTTGTTAGGAGCATCTGTTATAATTTTGCTCATATAAGAATTAGATGATATAAGCTCTTCATCCTGACCAAAATCAAACCGACTATCTATAGCAACCAAATTCACCATATCCTTAATGCCATCAAAAGCTCTATATGTAGGGTAGGTAACATCTTGGGTTGCCCCAATGACAATTGGTATTATGTTCTCTTCCAATAAACCCGCAACAATTTCCTTAACTACAAAGTAAGTATCCTCTACGGTTTCTCCTTCTTCTATATCTCCTAAATCCACAATGGTAGCATCCCAGTTGCCCATCATTAATTTGTACAACTGCAATCTAATCTCAGATATATCTATGGGCTCCAGCTTTTTCTCAAATGCATTTCTGGATTCAAGGACTCCCATAATGGCAAAAGAAGCATTGGCAAGAACAGGAAGTCCTTTTCTTTCCGTATGCTTATGTACATTACTTCCTAGCGCTTGTGGCGGAAGCAGTTCACAATGCGCTAATATTTTATCTGCTACTGGAATTAAAAAATCAAATGCCATATTATTTTTTAGCCTTTGGTTTTGCCTTGGCCTTGGTTTTCTTCTTTGGAGTTTTCTTTTCTATTAATTTCTGAGCTTCTTCTAAAGAAATTTTTGTAGCATCTACAGTCTTTGCAAGTTCTACTTTAATTTTCCCTTTTAGAATATTGTGCCTGCCCCAACGAGCTTTTTCTATACGAATGCCTTCCTCTGGCCATTCTTGAATTAATTTATCAATCTCTTTCTGCTTTTTAGCTTCAATCAACTCTTCAATATCTTCTTGGGAAAGGGTATCATAATCATACTTTTTGTTCACATTAATGAACATCCCGTCCCATTTGATAAAAGGTCCAAATCTCCCCACTCCCTTGGTCACATCCTTACCTTCATAAGCAGCAACAGGAGCATCAGCTTTTTGCTTTTCTTTGATAAGCTCTATGGCCCTTTCCAAATCCACATCAAAAGCACTTTCTCCTTTTGCCAAAGACACAAACTTTTTACCAAACTTAACATAAGGTCCAAAACGACCTACATTAGCTTGTATTTCTTCTCCTTCAAAGACCCCAAGGTCTCTTGGAAGTGTAAAAAGCTCCATGGCTTCATCATAGGTAATGGTGGTCAATGATTGCTCTGGCAACAAACTGGCAAACAATGGTTTTTCTTCTTCTTCCACAGTTCCTATTTGTACCATTGGTCCAAACCTGCCCAATCTAACAGAAACTTGTCTTCCTGTTTTTGGATCTGTTCCCAAAACACGTTCTCCACTTGCGCGGCCAGCATTTTCTTGCACATCCAGTACGTTGGGATGAAAATCTTTGTAAAAGTTTTTCATCATCTCTTTCCAATCCTCACTACCGTTAGCTATTTGATCAAAATTCTCTTCTACTTTGGCAGTAAAGTTATAATCCAAAATGTTGGCAAAGTTGCTCACCAAGAAATCGTTCACGATTATTCCAATATCAGTAGGCACTAATTTTCCTTTCTCTGAACCTATAGTTTCTGAAAGGTTTTTTTCTGATACACTCCCTTCTTCTAACACCAACTGAGCATAATTTCTTTCTGTACCTTCTACAGTTCCCTTTTCTATATACCCTCTATTCTGGATTGTAGAAATAGTTGGGGCGTAAGTTGATGGTCTTCCAATTCCCAGTTCCTCTAGTTTTTTGACTAAAGAAGCTTCTGTATATCTGTACGGAGGTCTGGAAAAACGCTCTGTTGCAGTAATATAATTGTTTTGTAACGCATCACCAATGCTCATTGCTGGAAGCATTCCTTCTTGTTCTTCTGATGTATCTTCTTCATCTTTCCCTTCTAGATACACTTTAAGAAAGCCATCAAATTTTATAACTTCCCCATTAGCCCCAAATTCTTCAGCATGAGTGTTGGCCTTAATTTTTACGTTGGTACGCTCTAATTGTGCATCACTCATTTGGGAAGCCAAAGTACGTTTCCAAATTAATTCATATAATTTGGATTGATCCCGTTCTAAAGTAACCGATTGCCTTTTCATATCTGTCGGGCGAACAGCCTCATGCGCTTCTTGGGCTCCTTTGGATTTTCCCGTAAAGTTCCTGACCTTACTATATTCTTTTCCGTAATTTTCTTCTATGGCATCCTTAGCAGCATTAATAGCTTCTGGAGAAAGGTTCACACTATCTGTTCTCATATAAGTGATAAGCCCAGCCTCATACAAACGTTGGGCAACTTGCATGGTTCTCCCCACAGAAAAATATAATTTTCTTGATGCCTCTTGTTGTAAGGTAGATGTAGTAAACGGCGCAGCCGGTGATTTTTTTGCAGGCTTTTTATCCAAGCTGGAAACCGAGAAATTAGCCGCAGCATTTTGTTGTAAAAATTTCTCTGCCTCTTCTTTTGTATTGAATGTTTTTCCCAATTTAGCCGAAAAAACACTTCCTTCTTTAGTTTTAAACTGTGCAACAACTTTATAAGAAGCTTTTGATGTAAAAGCATCAACATCCCTTTCACGTTCCACAATAAGGCGTACAGCAACAGATTGCACCCTTCCCGCAGATAGGCCTGGTTTTATTTTTCTCCACAGTACTGGCGACAGCTCATACCCAACCAAACGATCCAATACTCGTCTTGCTTGCTGAGCATTAACCAAATCATAATTAATATCTCTAGGGTTTTTAATGGCTTTCTGTATAGCAGACTTGGTAATGGAGTTGAAAACAATACGCTTGGTCTTGTTTTTATCTAGCTTTAATGATTCTACCAAATGCCATGAAATGGCCTCTCCCTCTCGGTCTTCATCACTTGCCAACCAAATGGTTTCTGCTTTTTTTGCTAAATCCTTTAGTTTCTTTACAAGTGCCTTCTTATCCTTGTCAACAATATATTTGGGCGTAAAATCATTCTCAACATCTACTCCTAATTCTTTAGAGGGAAGATCTGCGATATGACCAAAACTAGACTCTACCTTAAAATCTTTTCCTAAAAATTTCTCTATTGTTTTTGCCTTAGCTGGCGACTCTACAATCACTAAATTCTTTGCCATTCATTGGGTTTTGAAGTCACAAAAGTATATCAATTTTTTGATTTTAAACTTTATAATTAAGGTTATGCATAAAAAAAGCACCCATTTTGGTGAGTGCCTTAGCCTTTTTCTTCTAAAAAATCAGTTCAAGTTTAGAGTACTAATCAATTCTATACTGTCATCTAAATATTCATATTGATAGAGCACTTCATCACCGACCATGAGCAATGTTTCTTCTAAAGGAATAACATCAAAAGTTATAATATTTTCAAAATGATCTAAGGAAACCAAATTTTCAACATCGGTCTTATCATATACCTTTAAACCCGATGCCCCATCACAAATAAAAAGTTTTTCTTCCTTTATCCCCAAACCATAAGGTTCATCCATTGCATAGCTTTCTGATAGGACAGGGTTTGCTATATTGGAAATGTCTATAATGAAAAGACCACTTTCCGTTGCACCACATCTATTACCTCCTCTTAATGTCACATATGCATAATCTCCATCCACAACAACAGGGTCGCAAGCAGTTCCATGTTGAAACTCCGATATAAAAGTAGGTTCTGCTGGGGATGAAATATCATATATGTACATACCGCTCATACTCCCTAAGAATAAATAATTGTCTTTGTTAAAAATAGTTTCAATATCAAATCCAGCATACACATCTTGCAAATCTTGAGGGTTCTCCAAATCCTGAATATTAAATACATTTATAGAATGACTGTCTACAGCATACAAATAATCATCAACAATTTTAAAACGTGCCAACGAACCTCCTTGTCCTGTTCCTCCTGCATCATTAGTTGCTTCTGCAAACATGATATCTCCTCCTCCATTAAACCTTTCATATTCTTTAATCAACCTTCTTTCAGTAACTGTTTCCCAGCCAACAATAATCTCATTTTCATAATCAATGACTTCCCATTCTATAAAATCTGCCCCAAACGGAATAACAACATTATCTCTCAACACATTTTCCAACCGACTTACAATTTTTATACTGTTTATATTGGAAATATCCAGCACAATTAAATCAGTAAGACTATCGGCATATAAAATATCATCCTTTACAGAGATATCCACATTACCCGCAATTTTAATAAATGATACTTTCCTCGGCGCATTGGGATTGCTATTATCAATTACATGTACCCCTTTATATTTATCGTTTATAAAAATATAATCTTGGTATGCATAAATTTTTCCAGATTCATGGATTGGAAGTGGAGGGACAATATCCACCCCATTCTTAAATTCGGTCATGCTCACTTTTAATGGCCTTGCAACCAAATAATCTGCGTACTTATCATTATCTAGGTCATCATTGTTATCACAAGAGTAAAGCCCAAATGCCACAATGGATAAAATTATTAAAAAGTTCTTTTTCATGATTGTTTTTTTAGTTGATATTATTTAGATGAAAATTTCAGGTTGACGTTGCGTTACCCTTTTGATAAATATTTAACTGTCACTTTGTCATCATTTCTTAATTAGCATTATCTTTGCAAACCATTTGGAAGGTATAATTGATGGAAAAAATAATAGACGAAACTGCTCAAGGCAGTACACTGGATATAAAAAACAACAAGAATAACTCTCGTAAGCTTTACATAGAAAGCTATGGTTGTCAGATGAATTTTTCTGACAGCGAAATTGTTGCTTCTATATTGGCAAATGAGGGCTATAGTACTACCCAAAAGCTAGAGGACGCAGATTTGGTTTTGGTCAATACCTGTTCTATTAGGGAAAAAGCAGAGCTAACTGTTAGAAAACGTCTAGAAAAATTCAATGCCGTAAAAAAAACCAATCCACATATGAAAGTTGGGGTTTTGGGATGTATGGCAGAACGTCTTAAAAATAAATTTCTAGAGGAAGAAAAAATTGTGGATATGGTCGTTGGGCCAGATGCCTACAAAGATCTTCCCAACCTTATCCAAGAAATAGATGAGGGCAGAGATGCAGTAAATGTAATTCTATCCAAAGATGAAACATATGGGGATATTGCACCTGTCCGGTTAAACTCAAATGGTATTACCGCCTTGGTTTCCATTACCCGTGGCTGTGACAATATGTGCACTTTTTGCGTTGTGCCTTTTACCCGTGGACGTGAACGTAGCCGAGATCCACATTCCATTTTAGACGAAGTAAACGATCTATGGAAAAAAGGATATAAAGAAATTACCCTTTTAGGACAAAATGTGGACAGTTACCTATGGTATGGTGGTGGTTTAAAAAAGGAATTTGACAAGGCTTCTGATATGCAAAAAGCTACTTCTGTAGACTTTTCCAACCTTTTGGAAATGGTAGCCCTTACACAACCTAAAATGAGGATTCGGTTTTCAACATCCAATCCACAAGATATGTCTTTAGATGCCATCAAGGTAATGGCCAAGTATGAAAACATTTGCAACCACATTCACCTACCAGTGCAAAGTGGAAGCAACCGCATTCTTAAAGCCATGAATCGCCTGCACACAAGAGAAGAATATTTTGAATTGATAGATGCTATCAGAAAAATTATCCCAGACTGTGCCATATCCCAAGACATGATTATTGGTTTTCCTACGGAAACTGATGAAGACCATAAAGACACGCTTTCTCTTATGGACTATGTAAAGTATGATTATGGGTATATGTTTTCTTATTCAGAAAGACCAGGCACCATGGCTGCCAGAAAATTAGATGATGATATTCCCGAAGAAATAAAACAAAAAAGATTAGCAGAAATAATAGCGCTACAACGAGAGCATTGTCAGCGCAGAACACAACGTCACTTAGGAGAAACACAAGAAGTTTTAATTGAAGGATCTTCTAAAAAATCTGATGCCCATTGGATGGGAAGAAACTCTCAAAATACCGTTGCCATATTCCCTAAAGAGAATTACAAGGTGGGTGAATTTGTAATGGTGAAAATGAATGATTGCACTTCTGCCACGCTATTGGGAGAAGCTGTTGAATTAAGTAAAAATAATTAAACAAAATTCCTGTCTTTGCGGGAATCAAGTAGAAAAAAATGGAAAGTGTACAAGCCACAAAGCAACGTTTTGAACTCATCGGCAACGATGTAAAGTTAAACCGCGCCATTGAAAAAGCCATACAAGTAGCGCCAACGGATATTTCTGTTTTAGTCACTGGTGAAAGCGGAGTTGGTAAAGAAGCCATTCCTAAAATAATACACTCATTATCGCACAGAAAACACGCTAAATATATTGCGGTAAACTGTGGTGCCATTCCAGAGGGAACTATAGACAGTGAACTTTTTGGACATGAAAAAGGAGCATTTACAGGGGCCACCCAAACGCGTAACGGCTATTTTGAAGTAGCGGATGGCGGCACCATCTTTTTAGATGAGGTAGGAGAATTGCCCTTGACAACACAAGTTAGGTTGCTCAGGGTTTTAGAAAACGGAGAGTTTCTTAAAGTAGGTTCCTCCCAAGTACAGAAAACTAATGTGCGTATTGTTGCGGCCACAAACATTAATTTATTTGAAGCCATTAAAAGAGAAAAGTTCCGTGAAGATTTGTATTACAGATTAAGCACTGTGGAAATAAACATCCCACCACTTAGGGAACGTAAAGAAGATATTCATTTGTTGTTTCGCAAGTTTGCATCAGACTTTGGGCAAAAATACAAAATGCCTACTATTCGTTTAGAAGACGATGCTATCCAGCTTTTATTAAAATACAGATGGCCGGGCAACATCAGGCAATTGAGAAACATTGCTGAGCAAGTATCCGTTTTAGAAGAAAAGAGGAACATCTCTTTATCAACCCTTAACAGCTATCTTCCAAATGCAGGTAATTCCAACTTACCGGCCGTAATCAGCAAGGATAAAAAGGAAGGTGATTTTAGCAACGAAAGAGAGATCCTTTACAAAGTTTTATTTGATATGAAAGGAGATTTAAACGACTTAAAAAAGTTGACCTTAGAACTTCTTAAAAACAATGATGGCGAAAAAGTACAAGAAGAGAATGAAACGCTTATTCGAAAAATTTATGGAAACGATGATGAGAAGGCAGAAAGAGAACAAGAGGAAGTAATGGAAGTTTTACAATTGCCAGAACCAGAAGCGGAGACCTACACCAATATCTCTCCTATCCAAGAAGACAAGTATCATTTTGCCGAGGAAATTGAAGAGGAAGAAACGCTATCTTTACAGGAAAAGGAAATAGAACTCATTAAAAAATCTTTGGAACGCAACAGAGGAAAACGAAAAGCTGCTGCGGCAGAGTTAGGCATTTCTGAACGCACATTGTACAGAAAAATAAAACAGTACGATTTATAATAGATTAAATCATTAACAAAACTTTAATCTTAAAAAAAAGATAAAGTATTTGGAGTTTATTGCTTGATTTTTGGAATTTTATCAGAATGAAAAAATACATCACAAAAACCCTCAGTTTATTTTTCCTGCTATTATTAAGCAGTTGTGGCATCTATAATTTTACTGGCGGCGATGTTGGAACCGCAGAAACCTTTCAGGTAACCTTTTTCCAAAATTACGCTACCCAGAGTGCAGGCTCTACCATTGAACCCGGTTTGGATAGGGATTACACAAATTCATTAATTGATTTAGTACAAAACCAAACAAGTTTAAAGTTAGTTTCTTCAAGTGGAGATTTATTATATGAAGGTGAAATTGTGGAATACCGCGTTGCACCCATGAGTGCCACTGCTGCGCAAACAGCAGCACAAAACAGGCTCACCATTTCTATAAATGTTCGTTTTTTCAACAATACTAAAGAAGACGCTAGTTTTGAAAGAAGATTTTCCCATTTTTTTGATTACCCAGCAAACTCATTATTGGATGCTGTTAAAAGTGAAGCTCATGAGGAAATTTTTGAGCGGATAAACCAAGATATTTTTAATGAAGCTTTAGCTGATTGGTAATTATATATGAACGTATCAGATTTTACATATCTATTACAAAAACCTAACAAGGTAAATTCTCCTGTGCAAACAAAACAGTTAGAAGATATTCTAACAGAATATCCATATTTTCAAGCAGCAAGAGCAGTTCATTTAAAAGGGCTTAAAAACCTCAATAGCTACAAATACAATAATGCATTAAAAATAACGGCAGCCCATACAGCAGATAGAGATGTGCTTTTTGATTTTATAACATCCAAAGAATTTCTACAAAAAAATATTGCCAACAATCTTGCTGAAAAAGAAAGCTATCTGAATGACAAGGAAACAATATCAGAAAAGGTAATTCTTATAAAAGAGACTGACACGCTTCATGATACAAATTCTAAAGATAAACCCCTTCCACAAAGTATTAAGGATGCAGAAGAAATATTAGACCCTAAACTCTTTAAATCCAAAAATCCAAAAATAGACAAAGCCATTTCTGAAGCTAAAAAACTTGCAGAAAAAGAATTGGAATTAGGGCAACCGATAGAGTTCACCAAAACAGAAAAACATTCATTTAGTGAGTGGTTACAATTAACATCGGTAAAACAAAAAGGTGAAACTGCGATTGAACCCAAAACTGAAATAAAGGAAACCAAACCCTCATTAAAACAAGACGTTCTAAAGAAGAAAAGATTTGATTTAATTGACAAGTTTATAGATAACAATCCCAAGATAGTTCCAAAGGAAAATCCAAAACAAAAAATAAACATTAAAGAGTCTTCTAAAATTGATAAGAACGAATTGATGACAGAGACTTTGGCCAAAGTGTATTTAGAGCAAAAAAAGTACAAGAAAGCTAGTCAGGCTTACAAAATTTTAAGTTTGAAATATCCAGAAAAAAGTAGTTTCTTTGCAGACCGAATTAAAGCAATAGCAAAAATACAACAGGAAAACACATAGAAATGAGTACATTTTCAATCTTCTTGGTTTTAATAATAGTAGTATGTCTTTTATTAGTACTGGTTATTATGGTACAAAACCCAAAAGGCGGCGGCCTTTCCTCTTCTTTTGGAGGTGGCGGTAGTCAAATAGTAGGCGGTGTTAAAAAAACTGGAGACTTTTTAGATAAAAGCACATGGACATTGGCAACTTTATTGATTGTCTTGATTCTTTTGTCCAATATAGCCTTAAAAGGAAATTATGGGGAAGCAGATTCTAAATTACTACAGGGAGATGGCATAGAAAATACGCTTCCAGATACAACAACGCCTGAAGCACCAACAACAGATGGTGTAAATCCTATTGATACGATTCAATAATATAAAAAAATCGTGGAAAACATATTTAAAGTGCCAGCAAAAATGACAAGCTGGCATTTTTTGTTTTACAATATGTCAGGTTTTCTAAATGGCATAATTTCTGCTTTATAAAACGAGAATTTAATTATCAAACTAAAAAATAAAAACATGGCTAAAGTTAGCATTAAACCCTTAGCAGACAGAGTTCTTATTGAGCCCATGGCAGCTGAAACCAAAACTGCGTCTGGAATCATTATCCCTGATACTGCTAAAGAGAAACCTCAAAAAGGAAAAGTAATGGCTGTTGGCCCAGGAACAAAAGATGAAAAGGTCACTGTTAAAGTTGGCGATTCAGTTCTTTATGGAAAATACGCCGGTACCGAACTAAAATTAGATGGAACTGATTATTTAATGATGCGCGAAAGTGACATTTTAGCAATTGTTTAATTATAAAAATAACTGAAAAATGGCAAAAGATATAAAATTTGATATTGAAGCACGTGACGGACTTAAACGTGGTGTTGACAAACTAGCTGAAGCAGTAAAAGTAACCTTAGGCCCAAAAGGTAGAAACGTAATCATCAGCAAATCATTTGGTGCTCCACAAGTAACCAAAGATGGGGTTACCGTAGCCAAAGAAATTGAGTTAAATGACCCTCTTGAGAACATGGGAGCTCAAATGGTGAAAGAAGTTGCTTCTAAAACCAATGATCAAGCTGGTGATGGCACAACAACTGCAACCGTATTGGCACAGGCCATTGTAAAAGAAGGATTGAAGAATGTTGCTGCAGGTGCAAACCCAATGGATCTTAAACGAGGAATAGACAAAGCAGTTGAAGCTATTGTAGAAAACTTAGAGAAGCAAACAAAAAAAGTGGGCAACTCTACGGATAAAATAAAACAAGTGGCTTCCATCTCTGCCAACAATGATCAAGCTATAGGAGATTTAATCGCCATAGCATTCAATAAAGTTGGTAACGAAGGGGTCATAACAGTTGAAGAAGCCAAAGGAACTGACACATATGTAGATGTTGTTGAAGGAATGCAGTTTGACAGAGGGTACCTTTCCCCTTACTTTGTAACGGACACTGATAAAATGTTGGCCGATTTAGAAAACCCTTATATCTTATTGTTTGATAAGAAGATTTCCAACTTACAAGAAATACTTCCAATATTGGAGCCCGTTTCACAATCTGGAAGACCATTATTGATTATTGCTGAAGATGTAGACGGACAAGCATTGGCAACCTTGGTAGTGAACAAACTAAGAGGTGGCTTAAAAATTGCTGCCGTTAAAGCTCCTGGTTTTGGAGATAGAAGAAAAGCAATGTTAGAAGATATTGCCATTTTAACTGGTGGTACTGTAATTTCTGAAGAAAGAGGTTTTTCTTTAGAAAATGCAGATCTAACCATGTTGGGAAGTGCAGAAACTGTTACTGTTGACAAAGACAATACTACTATTGTAAATGGTGCTGGTAACAAGAAAGATATTAAAGCTAGAGTAAACCAAATTAAAAGTCAGATAGAAACTACAACTTCTGATTATGATAAGGAAAAGCTACAAGAGCGCTTGGCTAAATTAGCTGGTGGTGTTGCCGTACTTTATGTAGGTGCAGCTTCTGAAGTTGAAATGAAGGAGAAAAAAGATAGAGTGGATGATGCTTTACATGCAACAAGAGCTGCAGTAGAAGAAGGTATTGTTGCTGGTGGTGGTGTTGCTTTGGTAAGAGCTAAATCAGTTTTATCAAAAATCACTACTGAGAATATTGATGAAGTAACAGGTATCCAAATTGTGGCAAAAGCGCTAGAGGCTCCTCTTAGAACCATAGTAGAAAATGCAGGTGGCGAAGGCTCTGTAGTTGTTGCTAAAATTATGGAAGGAAAAGGTGACTTTGGTTTCGATGCAAAATCTGAAACATATGTAGACATGCTTAAAGCAGGTATTATAGATCCTAAAAAAGTAACTAGAATTGCATTGGAAAATGCTGCCTCTGTTTCTGGAATGATCTTAACTACTGAATGTGCTTTAACGGACATTAAAGAAGATGCGCCTGCAATGCCTCCTATGGGCGGCGGCGGCGGAATGCCAGGCATGATGTAATCTGTAAGTACAGATAAACAAATTAAAAAAGCCGTTCTATTTCTAGAACGGCTTTTTTATGAAACAAAAGTGACTAATTATAAATCTCGGCATCTGGATAAAAAGCTCCAATAGAAAACCAATAAGCAATAAAAGATACTGTAGGTTTTAATTGGCTTCCTGTCCTAGGCCCAGAAATAGCTTCCCCAAATACATTCCATACTGTTCCTTCATTGTCAGTAAAAAAAGCTTCAGACCCATTAAAGGCATATTCAAACTCTAAAGAATTTGTACCGCTGTCCAATTCAAAAGAAACAATGGTTGTAGCATCCCCCACTAAGAGAATCTCCTTTCCACCAAACACATCTTTAATAGTATTCCCACTACCAAACACATTAAATTGATATGCCTTGACCTTATCATCATCAATAATGGCATGAACGCGTTCTTTTGAAGGCAGCCTACTATCCTCAGGGTCTAGCGGAAAAATTAAATATCCATGGTTGGTTTTATAATCTCCATAAGGATACACACCATAACTCCTAGAGAAACCAGTATTGGTATTCATTATTTTTGTGTTTGGATACATAGATTTCCATACTCCCCAAGTCGTTTCCAAAACAGGAATAACATCTGGCTTCTCTCCAATTAAACTCCCATTGATACATTTTAAACCTACTTGAGACCAATTACTATCGGTTGCTCTGTCATACGGAATTAAATTGTTGTTGTACAACAGACCAGAAACTCCAAAAGAAGTTTCATTACCATTAACCTTTCTGCTCCACCCTATTGACGTTCCCGTCAATGGACACAAAGAAACGGCAATTGATGTTCCATTGATATTATCATTTACAATTTCATGCCAATCCAAAATAAAGTGCGGATAAGCTCTTGTTTCATTTCCTACTTTAAATCCTATGACCAATAAATCGTCAGAACCAGTGGCAATATCATTAACAGTAGAGAATTGAGGATTGTCTATAGAAGGTATTCCATCTTTTCCAGGACCACCATCTCTTACTTCTGCTACTGGAACAAGCCAACCATCTGTTGCAGTTTCTGCAATACTCCCCCCACCACCTGTGTTAATCCCCGAGGGACTATCATCATCAACGGATACATCACTACTACTACAAGCAACAATAAGTAATAGACTGTTAAACAACATTAAAATTTTCTTTTTCATTATTCTGTGTTTAGATTAATTCCTTTTTTCTTAGCATTAAGATTGAATATAAAACCACTTGAAAACCTATAAGTAGGGGTAAGCTGTGTCCCATCAACATTACTGATAACAGGAAGTTCTAATTTATTTAAGAATATTATTTGGGGGGTCAGTTTTATTGATAGACTAGGAATTGCAAACAACCATTTCCCACCAGTATTGTCCAACTCATTACCATCTATTATATCCCTATTGGCTTTTCTATACTTAAAAGTAAGACCAGGATTTACTATAGTGTTAAAAATCAAAAACTGATCGGATACACCAAAAAAGACTTGAGTTTCATCCCCATACTCATATATGGACGAACCATTTAAATAATCTTTGTTCTCTCCCGTAAACCTACTGATAACCCGTGCCGAAAAAGTAGTTGTAGGCCTAAATTGAAAGTTTTTACTGAACGAGGCAAACAAAATAACATCCCATGCCCCACTGCCTGGTTGCAAATCTGCTATATAAGTAATTCCAACATCATTTAATTCATCAAACGAGCCCAAAGGAATTTTAGCTCCTGTTCCCAAAGTAACATCACTTGTCTCTCCCAAAACTTTAGGGAAGCTATATTTTACCAGCACAACAGCATCTCCTATTCCACTTGTTTGCTGCAAATCCGTATTACCAAACTGATTAATAATTCTGCGTTGATTCACCCACGTAAACAAGGACTCAACTGATAATCTATCTGACATGGAGTAGCCTACATTGAACAATGCAGAATGTGTGATTCGGTGTCTTGAATCGTCATCTAACCTATCACTGCCTGCGTTAAGAGTACTCAAGTTATTATAGTCATAATGCAAGCCCAACTGCAAAGAACCTTTTCCTTCATTTGATAAACCAAGGCTGTTGGATAACGGTATTCCTCCTGAACAACAGGTCTGTGAAAACAGTTGCTGACTTAATAAAAAAATCAATACTACAAGAACTTGTCTAATATGCATAAGTTTGGATTTGCACATTTTTAGTATAAAAAAAAGGAACTCCTTACATTACAAATCATTGAAATGCTGAATTTTAACATTTAACTTAAAAATGAATTCCTAAAAAACATAAGTATTAAACCATTTAACATCAATCTTATCCCCCATAGATTGTTGTAATTTTGAAATGAAAAAATCAACTAGAAACTAAAATGTTTGTACAACTAAAACCAACTATTTCATCAATAACCAAAAACACAGATTTAGATGTTTCCGAGAAGCTTCAACAAATTTGTGATTTGCTAAAAAAAAGTATTCATCATTATGATTGGATAGGGTTTTATTTTAAAAACGGAGATAAAAAAGAGTTAAAATTAGGCTCTTATGCGGGAGAACCTACTGACCATATCATTATTCCCTTTGGAAAAGGGATTTGCGGGCAGGTAGCGGAATCCAACAAAAATTTTATTGTGCCAGACGTAATGGCACAGGATAATTATATAGCTTGTAGCATTACCGTAAAGGCAGAAATTGTAATTCCCTTATTTGTAAATGGGAAAAATATTGGGCAAATAGATATTGATTCCAACACTCCAGATCCATTTACCCAAGAAGATGAACGCTTTTTGGAATTTGTGAATGAAGAAGTTGCCAAAATTCTTTAAAACTTTAGTTGTTTTGTTAATAACCTAAGCGGTTTTCTAGCTTCAAAAAAAGTATTTTTGTGTTCTTAATTTTTCTAACTAAGCACATAAAAATGAGTACTTCTAAAAAAGCTTCTTCAGCTCTTATTTCTGTTTTTCACAAAGATGGTCTAGAACCAATTGTAAAAAAATTCAATGAACTGGGAATAACCATTTATTCCACAGGGGGAACTGAAAAATTCATTAAAGATTTAGGAATAGATGTTGTTGCTGTAGAAGATGTCACCAGCTACCCTTCTATCCTTGGCGGCAGGGTAAAAACATTGCACCCAAAGGTTTTTGGAGGTATTTTAAACAGACAGGGCAATGAAAATGATGTAGCTCAACTAAAGGAGTTTAATATCCCCCAATTGGATATTGTAATTGTGGATTTATATCCTTTTGAAAAAACAGTTGCCAGTGGCGCCTCTGAACAAGATATTATTGAAAAGATCGACATAGGTGGCATTTCCTTGATACGCGCCGCAGCCAAGAATTACAAAGATGTCATCTGTGTCTCATCTATGGAAGATTATGCTGATTTTCTAGAGGTAATTTCTTCTGGAAACGGTAATACCACACTAGAAGACCGCAAACGTTTTGCTTCAAAGGCATTCAATGTCTCTTCACATTATGATACGGCTATTTTCAATTATTTTAATAAAAACCATGAAGAGGCCGTATTAAAAATAAGTGAAACTAATGGACAAGTACTTCGCTATGGAGAAAATCCACATCAAAAAGGATTTTTCTTTGGTGATTTTGATGCCATATTCAGCAAACTTCACGGTAAAGAATTATCCTATAATAATTTGCTGGATGTTGATGCCGCTGTAAACTTAATGAACGAGTTTAAAAATGACAAACCCACTTTTGCCATTTTAAAACATAACAATGCATGTGGGCTGGCCATGAGAGATACACTTCACCAAGCCTATGTTGATGCTTTGGCTGGAGACCCAGTTTCCGCTTTTGGCGGTGTTCTGATCAGCAACAAAGAAATTGATGTGGCAACAGCAGAAGAAATACATAAATTATTCTGTGAGGTTGTCATTGCACCAAGTTATTCAGCAGCCGCTTTAGAAATTATAAAGGGCAAAAAGAACAGAATTATCCTTATCCTAAACGATATTGAATTACCTGAAACATCTGTTAGAACATGTTTAAACGGAATCCTTGTTCAAGACAAAGACAATGTGACCGATGCACTTTCAGACTTGTCAAACGTCACAACCTCAAAACCTACAGATAGTGAATTGGAAGACCTTATTTTTGCTTCCAAGCTCTGTAAACACACTAAGAGCAATACTATTGTTTTGGCTAAAAACAAACAATTATGTGCCAGTGGAACTGGGCAGACTTCTAGAGTAGATGCCCTTAACCAAGCCATTCATAAAGCACAGTCTTTTAATTTTGATTTAAATGGCGCTGTAATGGCAAGTGATGCATTCTTTCCATTCCCGGATTGTGTGGAAATTGCCAATAAAGCAGGTGTTAAAAGTGTTATACAGCCAGGTGGCTCTATAAAGGATCAATTGAGTGTAGATTACTGTAATGAAAATGGAGTTTCCATGGTAATGACAGGAACTAGACATTTTAAACATTAATCTTGCTTCTTTCATCGATAAAACTTACTTTTAAACCCAAACGAAACTAATAATAAATGGGATTTTTTGATTTCTTGACCGAAGAGATAGCTATTGATTTAGGTACCGCCAATACTCTTATCATCCACATGGATAAAGTAGTAGTAGATAGCCCATCTATTGTGGCAAGAGATCGAATTACAGGGAAAATCATTGCAGTTGGCAGAGAAGCCAATTTGATGCAGGGCAAGACCCATGAAAACATCAAAACAATCAGACCTCTAAAAGATGGTGTAATCGCGGATTTTGATGCTTCCGAAAAAATGTTGATGATGTTCATCAAAAATATTCCCGCATTAAAAAAGAAATGGTTTCCTCCGGCATTGCGGTTGGTTATTTGTATTCCTTCTGGCATAACAGAAGTTGAAATGCGAGCCGTTAAGGAATCCGCAGAAAGAGTAAATGGAAAAGAAGTCTATCTAATCCATGAGCCTATGGCCGCAGCCATAGGTATTGGTCTGGATATTATGCAGCCAAAAGGAAATATGATTGTGGATATAGGTGGTGGTACTACTGAAATTGCAGTAATTGCCCTTGGTGGAATTGTCTGTGACAAGTCTGTGAAAATTGCAGGTGATGTATTTACAAACGATATTATATACTATATGCGAACCCAACATAATTTATATGTAGGGGAAAGCAGTGCTGAAAACATCAAAATACAAATTGGATCAGCCATAGAAGATTTACAAAGCCCACCAGAAGACATGTCAGTCCAAGGCAGGGATTTATTGACTGGGAAACCCAAACAAGTAACCATCTCCTATAGGGAGATTGCCAAAGCATTGGACAAATCCATTCTTAGAGTGGAGGATGCCGTTATGGAAACTTTATCCCAAACACCTCCGGAACTGGCGGCAGATATATACAATACCGGAATCTATATGGCTGGAGGCGGATCAATGCTCAGAGGATTGGACAAACGCTTGTCCCTAAAAACAGATTTACCAGTATATATTGCAGAAGACCCGTTAAGGGCCGTAGTAAGAGGCACAGGGATTGCATTAAAAAACCTAGAACGTTACAAGAGTATCCTCATCAAGTAAGTGCTTCTTTGAGACTTTTTTAATGGTTTGCTAAAACAAAAAGTGAATGCAGCAGATTATCAATTTTATAATTCGATATAAAATCACCTTACTTTATATCTTATTGATGACTATTGCATTAAGTTTCACCATTCAATCACATTCATACCATAGGTCAAAGTTTTTTAATTCTGCAAATCAAATTTCTGGAAGCGTCTATAATATGTCCAGCAATGCCTCTTCTTATTTTGATTTAAGGGAACAAAACAAAAGACTGGTACAAGAGAATAGAAACCTGAGAACACTTTTGTTCAATAAAAAAGAAGAAGATTCCATTAAGATAGATACAAGTAACATTGATTATTTTATAACTTCTGCAAAAATCATTAAAAACAGTTATGCTAGCCCTAGGAATTACCTCACAATAAATAAGGGAAAAAGTGATGGCATTGAACAGGACATGGGTGTTATAACAGATAAAGGCATTCTTGGAATTGTAGACTACACTTCATCTAACTACGGAAAAGTACAGAGCATACTCAACACCATATCCAATATAAATGCTAAAATAAAAAACACAAACTATTTTGGCTCTTTGGTTTGGGATACAAAAAGATATGACGTAGTACAGTTAGTGGATATTCCAAGATCTGTTCCTTTACATGTTGGTGATACCATAACAACAGGAGCTATGTCCAGTATTTTTCCAGAAAACATCCCTATAGGTGTTATTAAAAATTATGCCCTAAATGTTTCCCAAACCCAATATAATATAGATGTTCAATTGTTCAATGATATGGCCAATGTTAAAAACATATATATAGTCAACAATATAAATAGACCTGAAATACAAGAATTGGAATCTAAAATAGAAAATGTCCCGTAATTATTACTTTATAAATATAACTAGGTTTGTTCTACTTGTACTTGTACAGGTTTTGGTGTTTAATAAATTAAACTTTTTAGGCTACATAAACCCTTTTGTATACATTCTTTTTTTATACTGGTACCCCATAAAAGAAAATAAGAGCGCTTTTATTATCACTGCATTTTCTCTAGGGTTATGTATAGATATTTTTTCTGACACCTTAGCATTACATTCCGCTTCAATTGTCACCATTGCATTTCTAAGGCCTACAATTATGCGATTTGTCTTTGGCGTTAATTATGAATTTCAAAGCTTTAAACTAAACAGTTCTACCAAGGCACAACAAATTACCTTTTTAGCGTTATTGATTATAACACACCACTTCGTCTTTTTTTCACTAGAAATTTTTAGCATATCAAATTTGCTTTTAATTTTGAAGAAAACAATTTTCACTTTTTGTGGTACTTTAGTAATAAGTTTACTCCTTAGTTCACTTTTTAGCATTGGGAAAGAATGAAAAAAATTCTGTTATCTTCCATCATTATCATTATAGGCATCACCTTTATAGGCAGGCTTTCTTATTTGCAGATTTTTAGTTTTTCACCAGAAGACACTGCTGTAAAAGCAATTTATGACTATCCTGAACGAGGCTACATCTACGACCGTAATGGTGAGCTTATGGTCGCCAATCAACCGGCATATGATGTAATGGTCACCCCTAGGGAAGTAAAACCTTTGGACACCTTAGAATTTTGTAGCCTATTAGGCATAGACAAAGAGCTGTTTATCAGAAAATTGAAAAGAGCTAGAATTTATTCTCCTAGATTACCTTCTGTTGTGGTCCCTCAGTTATCTAAAAAAGATTATGCTAGGTTGCAGGAGAAAATGAGAAAATATGAGGGCTTTTATATTCAAAAAAGATCTCTTAGAGATTACGCAACAAAAAGTGCCGCCAATGTTCTGGGGTACATTAGTGAAGTAAACAATAGTGATTTAGCAAAAAACAAATACTACATAGCAGGGGAGCTTACAGGCAGAACTGGTGTTGAAAAACAATATGAAGATGTCTTAAGGGGAAAGAAAGGGGTTCAATACATACAAAAAGACCGTTTTAATAGAGATTTAGGCCCATATAAGGGTGGAGTACTGGATACCATTCCCGAACAAGGAAAAGACATTCATATTACCATAGATAAAATTTTACAGGAATACGGAGAAAAATTAATGCACGGAAAACGGGGTGGCATAGTCGCCATTGAGCCAAGTTCTGGAGAAATTTTAGCTATGATATCTGGCCCTTCATATGACCCATCTCTTTTGGTAGGCAGGGAACGATCAAAAAATTACAGCAAACTATATTATGATTCTATAGCGAAACCTACTTGGGATCGCTCTATTTTGGCACAACCCTCACCTGGATCTCCTTTTAAAACCCTCAATGCATTGATTGCGCTACAAGAAGGAGTAATAACAACCGAAACACAAGTTAGGTGTTATCATGGTTTTTATGTAGGCAAAACTAAAAGAGGATGTCACTGTGGCGGTGGATTGCGTAACATGAACACTGGGATTTATGAATCCTGTAATGCATATTTTGCTCATGTTTTTAGAAAAATATATGATAAATATCCCACAACAGATGAGGGCATGGATGTTTGGGAAAAACATATGAAGAGTTTTGGCCTTGGAGGTTATTTGGGATCAGATTTATATACTGGAAGTCCCGGAAGAATCCCCAACAAAGAATATTATGACAGGATTTATGGAGACAATCGTTGGTCTTCTTCATATATCATCTCTAACTCCATAGGTCAAGGTGAAATTGCTACAACCCCTATTCAACTGGCCAATATGACTGCAGCAATAGCCAACAGAGGGTATTTTTACACTCCTCATATTATAAAGAAAATTACTGGAGAGACAATTGATTCTAAATTTACAAAACCAAAATATACTACTATTGACAAAGAACACTTTGAGCCTATTGTTAAAGGTATGGCAGATGTATATAAACGAGGAACAGCAAGATGGGTACGGGTAAATGGAATTGAAATTGCAGGAAAAACAGGTACTGTAGAAAATTACACTATAATAGATGGGGTGCGAACCCAACTTACCGATCATTCAGTTTTTGTGGCATTTGCTCCTGTAGAAAACCCAAAAATAGCCATTGCAGTATATATAGAAAATGGGTATTTTGGCTCTAGATACGCGGGCCATATAGCGTCACTTTTAATTGAAAAATATTTAAAAGGAGAAATATCCCGAAAAGATTTGGAGCAAAGAATGTTAGAGAAAACCCTGGAGCATGAATATGCCAAACCTTATAGTGGACAACCATTCAAGATAAATGAGCGTGTTTGGTAAAAGTGTACTAAAAAGGATTGACTGGCTTACCATTTTACTTTATGTATTATTGGCAGGTATTGGTTGGCTCAATATTTATTCCAGCACATATTCGGAAAACGCTACATCCATTTTTGATTTTAGTCAGCTTTATGGCAAACAATTGTTCTTTATTGCAGTAAGTATTATTGCAATAATAATTATTCTAGCTTTAGAAACCAGCTTTTTTGAGCGATTTTCTAGCATTCTATATATTATTTCTTTGGTATCATTACTTGGGCTTTTTGTCTTAGGAAAAACAGTGGCCGGGGCAACATCATGGTACAACCTAGGATTTTTTAATTTACAGCCATCAGAATTTGCAAAGATTGCAACTGCTCTTGCATTAGCCAAGTACCTTAGTGATATACAGACTGATATTAATCGTAGAAAGGACCAACTCTATGCTTTCTTAATTATTTTTATCCCTGCAATTTTAATTATACCCCAACCAGATCCTGGCAGTGCCTTGGTATTCCTTGCCCTGATATTTGTTTTATTTAGAGAAGGCGTTCCTTTATTTTATTTAGCCATTGGTTTTTTATTGATACTCATTTTTGTGACTACATTAATGTTTGGAACCATATGGGTGGGTATTGGATTAGGTTTAATACTCATTCTCTTCTTTCTACTTAAAAAAGCAGCATTGAAAGTTTCCATTTTCCCTATATTTTCATTTTTTGTTATCGCCATTGCGTTTTCACTTTCTGTAAATTTTGTTTTTAATTCTGTTTTTGAACAACGTCACAGAGATAGGTTTGGTCTATGGCTACGTTTGGAAAAGGATCCAAACAAGCTAGAGGAAATTAGAAAAACTATAGGATATAACACTTACCAATCGGAACAAGCCATTGAGTCAGGAGGCTTTTTTGGCAAAGGTTTTTTGGAAGGCACAAGAACAAAAGGAGGTTTTGTGCCAGAACAACATTCAGATTATATATTTACTACAGTAGGAGAAGAATGGGGGTTTATAGGTACTACAACCGTAATTATTATTTTTACATTACTGCTTCTAAGATTGGTTCACATAGCTGAACGCCAAAGATCTGCCTTTAATAGAATGTATGGTTATGGAGTCATTTCTATTCTATTGGTTCATTATTTTATAAATATTGGAATGGTCATTGGTATTTTACCAACTATTGGTATACCCTTGCCCTTCTTTAGTTATGGAGGATCAAGTATGTTAGGGTTTTCAATTTTACTTTTTATCTTTTTAAAATTGGACACTAATAGACTGAATGAATGGCGCTAAAATTTCCATTCATTAATGCTTATTTCACTTTCAAATTTACTTTCAAGACTGTTGGTCATTTTTTCAAAAAAATCGATTTCAGTCAATCTTTCTAACTCATCAATTGAAACGGCAAATTTCTGTAATGGCAATGTGCTTTCTTCATGTGGAAACAAAAAGGCTATTACGATTGGATTTTCAATGCTACCCCTACTTACTATCTTATAAAAATAGTCAGGGATTGCCACATCCTCATCTCCAATTGTAGCTAATCCATTTTCTAAAATCCCACCAGTCACTATATGTAATGTTCCATGTTTTTTTACCCAATACCTTACCTGCTTTTCTAATCTGTTCCATACTCCTGCATTAAAATCGTTGTTCTGAGGGGTAATATTACTTGTATAGAAAGTTTCATTATAAGCATATTCAGAAAAACGACGATCTCCCGCAGGGCATAAGTGCCCCCTGTCATAACCAGAACCTTTATAATTATGCCAATCTGCGGACTTAGTCCTTACTTTGGGGTCTTCTATAAAATAAGGCCGCTTTCTATCATCATAAGTTAAATGACTTTTCTTAAGCGTATAAGCTACCCATTCTGCCTGCTCATACCTTTCACTGTATGAAAGAGAAAAGTGATTGTGATTAATAACAACTCCTGTTGTAGAACTTGGCATAAAGTTTTCTATAACTTCTGTTATAGAGCCTTCTCCTTTAGTAGCTGAATAGGTATCTGGTGTATAAAAATTTTCAAATAGCCAAAAAGCCACAATACATGTCATAATCAATACGGTGTATATGGCTTTGTTCTTTCTTCTCATATCAAATCAAAATTAATTCTATTTTAAAGACCGCATTAAACTTTTGCCAAAAAAAAGAACCCTGCTCCCGATAATTATCAGAAGTAGGGCTTATTTACTTAACTTGTAAGAGGTGTTATCCTTTTACACTAGCAAGCTTACCGCTGCTCTTAATACTATTTAACTTAAGATCTTGA
>Ga0256845_1000220_pt1 | contig 54289 bp, 44 predicted proteins | sample RiftiametaG_FD_189101 | JGI IMG/M metagenome (GOLD analysis project Ga0256845, IMG submission 189101) | Tube worm associated microbial communities from hydrothermal vent at the East Pacific Rise, Pacific Ocean - Riftia | ecosystem: Host-associated > Annelida > Integument > Unclassified ...
AAAGCGAGCTATCGAGCTTCAATGGGGCCGCCTCACGATGGAGGCGGAGAGGGCCCCCCTCCAAGTGCTTGAAAACCAAATGATATTTGGAGGGATAAGCACGGGGGGCAATTTCGCACGGACTTTTCTATCGTCTTCAACAGGGTGAGTTCTCAGAAAGCGTGTCAATGCCCGCGGACCATAGTCCTAAGCGCAAAAACACGCAAGGCCAGGACCCTGCTCGGTCCACCGGGGCGTGCATAAATTATTGGTTCCCGCAGAACCGCAGATCCCGGCATTGTTCTTGCGAGGATAGATGCTCGGCAAGTGGAGATGTGAAACCGAGGGGGTCACTTCTCCACACGAAGAGAGACGATGATCAATCTGTGATCATGCGTAGTGGAAAACTGCTGGCATGCTCACCTTTACATGGCACAAATCGTCGAATCAAGTTCCCCTCATGAAAATGCTGACCTGCTGCCAGCAAGAATGTGTACACAATTCGTGTATTGCCCACGGTTGTTCCACTACGAGCATGTACAGGGAATATTCGTAGAATCATCAGACACGATCGAGGGCAGAGCTCAGCACGATCGCGCGGCGAAGCGAGGGGGAAAGAAAAAGAAGAAAAAGGACCAGGAGGACACCAAGGAGAATGCTAGCTTGCTGGACAGCCTGCCTCCGATACGTACCGCACTGCTCGCATCGGAGGTTTGGGGGGTCCGAGGCAAACTGGACTTTGTTGAAGAAGAAGACGACGAGATCGTCGCTGTCGAGTACAAGCGGGGAAAGGGACCTCCTACCGCAGAACACCTTTGGCGCGATATCGCCGTGCCCTATGCGGCTTGGCCTGGGGATGTCGCACAATTGGGCCTTTACATGGCATTGCTGCGGGAGTCAGGTCTTCCTTGCGAACGAGGGCGAATCTTCTATCGCGAGAATCGTGTCGATACAACAATACCCTGGAGCGAAGACCTCGCTCATTTCCTCCGGTCGGTCGTTGCGGCGGCGCGAACGACATGCCAAAGCCCTACGATACCCGCTCCGTTGGAAGACGATCGCAAGTGCGTTGGTTGTTCGTTGAACGAAGTTTGTCTCCCTGATGAGATTCGTGCCATCAACCGCGAGATCGCACAAGAAGACATTCGTCGGATCATCCCAGGACGCGACGACCGAGCGGTTGTCCATGTGGTCTCGCCGGGGACGACGATGCGCAAAGATGGTGACGGTCTCATGATTTGCACGCGAGATGGGGAGAAACGTCGTGTGCTGACCAAAGATGTCGCACATGTAGCGATGTTTGGGGCGACTCACATCACGAGGCCGTGTCTCGTGCATCTGTTGGAGCGCGGTATCACGACCTCCCACCACACGGGGGCCGGGAGAATGCTCGGAATCACGATGCCCTTGCAAACCCGCAATATTGTGATCCGACGAGCGCAGTTCGCCGCAGCCGAAGATGTCGAGCGAACTCTTGCTGTTGCGAAATCGCTGGTGGTCGCCAAAATTCGCAACCAGAGAACTGTGATTCGAAGATATCGTCGGGGTGTTCAGGCGACCTGCGATGCCGAGGATGGACGCGAGTTGCCTGAATGGGCCGGAGGCAACGACCCCAGCGAAGAAGCCGAGCAGACAGAATCCTCGATGGTTTGCGATGCGGCATTGAAACGAATGAAAATCGCGCTGCGGGCCGCCGGCGATTGCACGGATATTGCTAAATTAAGGGGCCACGAAGGCGATGCGGCCGCACGTTTTTTTTCGGTTCTTCCGGCGATTTTGCCAAAGGCATGGAAGACCGATTTCTGTGGGCGATCTCGCCGACCTCCACGAGATCGTGTCAACGCGCTTTTAAGTTTCGCCTATTCATTGCTGTTGCGTGACACCGTCAGCGCGCTCGGGTGTGTGGGACTCGATCCCATGCTCGGATATTTGCATGTCTTGGTGCCAGGTCGTCCCGCGCTTGGGCTCGACTTGATGGAACCCTTTCGGCCGGCTTGGGTGGACACGGCTGTGTTACGACTTTTGGCAACGGGCGGCATCGGGCGCAGTGATTTTCATATGGCATCGACCGGCGTGACCTTGACCTCTTCGGGTCGCAATGCGCTGATCCGTGCGTATGAAAGAAGAGCCGATGAACTGACAACCCATCCTCGTTTTGGCTATCGGATGAGCTACCGAAGAATGTTAGAACTCGAAGCTCGAATGTTGGCGAAATGGCTCATCGGCGAGATCGAAGAATTCTCCCCGCTTTGGACGCGCTAAAGGCTATCGATGCGTCACCATTTTCTCGTTTGCTACGACATCGCAGATCCGACACGGCTCCGAAAGGTTCACCGGGTGATGCGCGATTTTGGCGATGGAATTCAGCTCAGCGTATTTGCGTGCGAGCTGTCGCCGAAGGACAAGGCACAGCTTGAGGAGCGGCTGCTCAGGGTGTTGAATCAGGATGTTGACCAGATTATTTTCTTTCGTCTCGGACCTTGCAAGCACGGCGACGATGGGCCTCCCCATTATGCCGTGCTCGGGAAAAAAATGGAGACTTCTGTCGATCGCTCCGTGATCGTCTGATCCGGAGAGGCGCGAAAATAGCCGGCGATTGGGGATGGACGAAGATATCGATTTGAGTCTATGCTCACTTTTCGTAGGAACATCAATTTGGAGAACACGGAACTCAGTTCCAAAGTTAGAGCCGCCTTTGATGCCTTGGAGTGTCTGCGGGAGGCGGACGATGGGTGCTCAAAGTCGGTGCTCGCTCGGCATGCTCGGGTCTCGGTACAGACGATGCAGCGCAGTTTGCACTGGCTTATGAACGAGCATGATGCACCGATCGAATATACGCATGGGCGGTGGCGATTGGGAGACGATGCATTCACTCTTCCCCTCTTAAACCCGCAACGTGAAGATCTCTCAGCATTGCTTTTGGCGGAAGCGATGCTGGGATCGATCGCTGATCATGATCTTCGTAGTCGGCTACGAAGGCTGGCAGAGCAGCTCGACGAACGAATTCGCCGAAGCGATGTTGCGTGTCGTCCCCATACGGGGGGCGTGCAAGCGTCGATGACCCTTGGCATTCCACTCGATCCCGATCTCCTCTCCAAAGTTCTGCGATCGATCGGGACTTCCGTGGCCATGGTGAGGTATCGAGGCGTGTGGAATGAACGCCGCTGCACCTATCGCCTTGAGCCCTGGCAAGTGAGAGTTCACGACGGCGCCGCCTATCTAAGGGCTTGGAACGCAACGGAAGGGCGTGCATGGACCCTCCGCATGGCAGAGATTGAAGATTTTCGAGTTGTCGAGGGCTCCAGTCCATCGACGCCGCTCCCGAGAACCTCCGAAATCTGGGACGTCGATCCTGCGTATGGTGTCGATCGAGATCGACCCAACACCGCAGTGATTCGATTTTCGGGTGCAATTTCGCGCTGGGTCAAACCAACGATTTGGCATCCGAATCAACAGGACCACACCGATGAAGAGGGGCTGACGCGAACGGTTCCTTATCGCTCGTGCCGTGAGCTGGCAAGGCGATTGCTGTCACTTATCGATGGTATCGATGCGGTTGAGCCCAAAGAACTACGAGAACAGATGGCCGAGTATCTGAATAAAAACCACGTGATCAACATGTGATCATGATTGTCGTGTAGAACAATCCCACCCGTACCCCATGCCCTCCAAAAACTCATCGTCGAAGCTGTCCTTCAAGTCATTTTTTAAGGCGGCAACGGGATATTCGCCCTTTCCGTTTCAAAACGAGTTCGCGACCGCCTCGGTGCTTCCTAATTTACTTCGGGCGCCGACCGGGGCCGGAAAAACGGCGACCGCGATTTTAGGCTGGCTGTGGCGGCGAAATCATGCATCGGCTGCGATACGAGCCGCGACGCCAAGACGGCTCGTATTTTGTTTGCCGATGCGGACCTTGGTTCAGCAGACAGAAGCGGTCGCACAAACATGGGTCGACGCTCTCGAGCTCGATGTTCCGATTCACAGCATGCTCGGGGGGGCCGTCGACAATCGTTGGGAGGCGGATCCAGATCGAGACATCATCTTGATTGGCACGCAGGACCAGTTGTTGTCACGGGCGCTAAATCGTGGGTATGCCATGAGTCGCTACAAGTGGCCCGTGCATTTTGCGTTGCTCAACAACGACGTTCTGTGGGTGATGGATGAAGTCCAGCTCATGGGTGTTGGGCTGTCGACGAGCGCTCAGCTCGATGCTTTTCGCCAGAGCCTGGGTAGCATGGGGGGGACACACACGGTTTGGATGAGCGCGACCTTGGACGAGCGAATCTTAGATACCGTGGATGCGAGCTTGGATACACTGCATAGCCTTGAGCTCTCGGAGGTCGACTATTCAACGCCAGCGCTCGGTGTGCGATGGTTTGCTGAGAAAAAATGTTCTCAGACAGCGAGCTTGTTCGACAAAAAAACGAATATTTATGCGCGTAGCCTGGCGAAGTGGGTGGCTGAAGTTCATGAAGAGGGCGAACGCACGCTGGTCGTCATGAATCGTGTCGACCGGGCCCAAGAGCTTGCGAAACAGCTCAAAAAATCGGGAACGGATGTGACGCTCCTGCACAGTCGGTTTCGGCCGAAAGAAAGGCGCGAGGCGATGGAGAGAGCCTTGAGCCCCGAGTTTACGGGGGTTTTGGTGGCCACGCAGGTGATTGAGGCTGGAGTCGACATCACGAGCAAGACTTTAATTACCGAGCTTTGCCCGTGGTCCTCCTTTGTGCAGCGTGCCGGCCGCTGCAACCGGACGGGCGTGCAAGAGGGCTCGCGGGTCTTTTGGATCGATATCCCTGACGCCGAGGCCGCTCCCTATACCGACGAGCAACTTCAACACGCACGCGCGCTGCTCGAAGATGTGTCCGATGCAGGACCGAGCCATCTTCCCGCAGGGTTGCCTGCTGAGGCGAGGCCTGCGAGCCCCGTCTTGCGGCGCACCGACCTTCTCGGGTTGTTTGATACGACGCCGGATCTGACAGGGTGTGATATCGATGTGTCGCGCTACATCCGAAACAGCGACGACCTCGATGTGCAGGTCGCGTGGCGAGAATGGGATGGGGCGCCCAAGAACGACCCCCCCAACGACATGCCCGCGTTGCATCGAGATGAGCTTGTTTCGGTTTCGATCTCGCAGTTCTCGAAGTTCGTAGAGAAGACTCGTCCCGCCTTCAGGTGGGACAGCTTGGGAAAAAAGTGGGAACGAATGCTCGGCCGCGTGCCCCCAGGATCCATGGTCCTGCTCTCGGCCGATGCAGGGGGCTATGATCTCGATCTCGGCTGGCTTCGTGGGCGAAAAGGGCGAGTGGAGCCCGTGGTCGCGCAGGAGTTGGCGCAGGATTTCGATGAAGCAGAGCGCTTAAGCTATGGGTCGTCGTCGTTTGTGACCCTTCGGCAGCACGCGACTGAAACCAAAGAGAAGATGGATGAACTCCAGTTTCCGAAGTCCTGGGAGCTTCCGATCTCTACCTTGTCTCGCGCGGCCCGTTGGCACGACGTCGGCAAGTCCCATCGTAGTTTCCAAGACATGATTTGCTCGGCCCTGGTGGACGAAGATCCGCGTAGGCAGGGGGGGCCCTGGGCGAAGTCGGATCAACATGGATATCGAAGCAAAAAGACGAAATCGAAGCGTTCTGGCAGCCAACGGAAATATTTTCGGCATGAGGTCGCCAGCGCTCTCGCGTACCTCGATCACTTTCCAGAAGATCATCTCGGTGCGTATATGGTGATGTGTCATCACGGCAAGGTCAGAATGTCGTTGCGCTCACGACCTGAAGAGACCGGGAACCCCGAGCTTGTACCGACCGTCGTTCAGAGGTTTGCCCATGGGGTGTGGGAAAACGATCTCTTGCCCGCGGTGGACCTCGGCGACGGCGTGGAATCCAGGCCCGTGACACTCACGCTCGACCGGATGGAGCTTGGATGCAGTCGTGGGTCGTGGGTGACTCTTTGCCAAGACTTGCTGGCACACTGGGGTCCCTTTCGTCTCGCTATGTTGGAGAGCCTCGTGCGTGTGGCCGATTGGCGCGCGTCTGCGCTCCACGATGCAGGAGCACTCGATGATGCATGAGCATGTTCTTCAGGGCTGTCAGCCCGAGCCGCTCGCGTCCTATTTGAAGGCGCTTGGTGTCTTGCGGCTGGTTGCAGAGCAGCGTGATCCCAAGGCACTCGGGCATTGGGCGCAAGAGGGGTTTGTACTGTCGACAAAGCTCGATCGTGAAGAGCTTGAGCACTTTTTCCTCGACGAGTACCAGCCGTCTCCGATCGTGACTCCGTGGAACGGCGGGAGCGGTTTTTTTCTAAAAAAGGGAGGAAAAACGACTCCCCTGCACGACGCAATTTTGGCTATCGAGAGATCTAAGATAGATCGTTTGTCAGTATTTCGTGCCGCGATTGCGGACTCGAGGCGGGTGCTTGCGGAGCAAGGTCTCGTGGAAACTCCCGATAGCAAAACCGAAAAACCACGGCTAATAGAACGATTGCGTGATGAGTTGGCCGATGCATCTCTAAAATGGATTGATGCCTGTTTGTTGATCAGCGACGGTAAGTTTAGTGCGGCTCCGATTCTTGGGAGCGGTGGCAATGACGGAAATCTTGATTTTGCGAACAACTTTCACGGACGACTCGTCCAGATCATTGAACTCGAGACAGGCGCTGGAAAGATTGCTGAGGGCTTGAGGAACGCACTTTTTGGTGCGCCCAGCAGAGATATGACGAAGTCGGCAATCGGATTTTTTGATCCCAAGGCATTGGGAGGGGCGAACAGCAGTGAGGGCTTTGGCAAGACACTGGCTGTTAACCCATGGCACTACGTGCTGATGCTTGAGGGAACGCTGTGCTTTGCGGCAGTCTCGACTCGAAGGCTCGAGGCCTCCGGTCCGGGTTCGTTGAGCTTTCCATTTACGGTTCACAACACGGGATCTGGCTACTCGAGCGCAGCCTCCTCGGATGTCGGGGAGGGGCGTAAAGAGCTGTGGCTTCCCCTTTGGGAACAAGCTGCAAGCTTTGTCGAGATCGAAGATCTTTTTCGGCAGGGTCGCACTCAGCTCGGACGAAAGACCGTCCGCAATGGGCTTGAGTTTGCCCGCGCTCTCGGGGCGCTCGCCGGCGCCCGTGGTGTGACTTCGTTCTCGCGGCATGGTTTTCATGTGAGAAACGGACTTTCGTATCTCGCGTCGCCGATCGGACGATGGAAAGTCCAGCCCAAGCCGGGTCTTTCGCTCATCGACGCTGATCTCGATCGTTGGATCAGCCGTTTTCAGCAAAAGCGGGGAAAAACGGCGGCGGCGGAAGAGAGCGGTCGGGGCATCGAGAAGGCGATGTTTGACTTTGCTCGGTCGGATTCCGCCGAATATGCCCAAGCGATACTCGGCGAACTGGCCAAGGCGGAGTTGCTCGTTGCCCGTGCGGGATTGACCAAAGAAGTGAGTCCGGTTCCGTGGTTGACTCGAAAATGGCTTTCGGCCTGCGACGACAACTCCGTGGAGTATCGACTTGCGAAGCATCTCACGCAGGCCTGGGTGGAGCGTCCGGGGGGGGCGTCGCAAGCGAGGCATGCCTTTCGTGAGCGACGTGTGCCGGTCGAAGGTCGATCCTATCTTCGTTGGTGCGGCAATCTACGCGAGGTCACCTTGGGTGCGCGAGGTACCCTTGTGAACCTTATCGCAACCATTCGGCGCGACGACATTTCGAAGATCGTGAGGCAGGGCCCCGGCGCCCGGCTCGCGGATATCGCCGATTTTATCGAAGGACGGATTTCAGACGAGAAGCTCGGCCGACTGATCGACGCGCTGTCCCTGGTTCGACCAGGGGGCCAAGAAAACAGGCCAAGGCGGGTGGATGTTGGTGCCCTCCGGAACATCCCCTATGCCTTTCAGCTGGCCGCGGTTGCCTATCAACGGTGGGGCGGGGCGGGGCAACCTCGTCTGCATCCGACGGTGGGTCTCGTGGCGGCGGGAGGAAACGGGCAGAGCCTTCGTTTTACCCGGCTCGCTCTCGGTCGTCTCCGCGCCTCTGGCTGGCGTCTTTCTGTTGGGCCCCATGACCTTGAGGCCTGTACAACGCAGCGAATTACCGCGGCGCTACTGTTTCCTCTTTCCGATTCACAGCTCACCGCATTCGAAGAAAACCTAGACCTCGGAGAAACCAATGACCGCCCTTCCAGATAGCCCAAAGGTTCTTATTCACGCATCGCTTCGCCCCGCGCAGGGTCATCGATTTCAGCCCACCGGATTTCCCGATATCGGGGCCGGTCGGTATACCTTGCCGAACGGGACCGAGATGGTCCTCGTGGAATCGGAGCAAAGCGTAGCCAATCGTTTAGAGGCGACCTGCTGGGATGAATCCGCGGCCGGACTTCCGGATGCACTGACGGGGATGCCCTATGTTCAGGTGGACATCGACGGGGATCCGGCTGTGACGACATCGCTTCATGAGGCCCATCGCCTGAACTCGGTCTACATCGAGAAAAGTGATTTTCGTCCAAAGCTTGTCGAGGCGATCGGCTATGACAAAAAATCAAAGCGGCCACCGAATCTCAAGGCGCTCTATAAAGCGCTTTTGAAATACGACCCCAACTCGCTTGTCCACGGATGTTTTTTAGAGAGCATCGCCGGTCAGTTGCGCTTTGCACGCTCGCTCAGCGGGTTTATCGAAGCCACCAACATCGGGAGTGTACATTTTGGTGGTGTGAAAAATGATCATGTTTCCCCATCGACGTCGGAATCGGCCGATGACAAGAAAGCCAAGGATGGCTACGGAAACGTTCCCTTTCATCGAGAGGCGTTTACGGCAGAGTCGCTCGACGCGTACTTTAATATTGATCTTCAACAAATCCGAAGCTTTGCGTTGCCTGAGCCGGCGAACGAGTTTTTGTATGCATTGTGTTGGTACAAAATCCTCGGTTTTCTAGAAGGAGGACTTCGGCTACGTACCGCGTGTGACCTTGACCTCGTTGAACTTCGGGTGACACGCCCAGACAATGGCATTGAAATTCCCAGCCGGACGCATCTCGAGGAGACGTTGAAAACGAGCCTTGCATCGCTTGAAAAAGACGGTCATCTCGCATCGCCTTCGACCACCATCGCTAAGTACACCGCATAGGCGACCTGCAATGGCGACAACTCTATCAGTCTCATTTCTTGCGGGTCGATACCACGCAACAGGTTGGGATCACCAAGTCAACGAAGGCACGACAGAGTGGCCGCCTTCGCCCTGGCGAATCCTTCGGGCGTTGGTTTCTGCAGCGCACCGGAGTCTTGCCGAACCCGAAACGATCGCACCGATCCTCGAACGACTTGCCGCCAGCCTTCCACGCTACAGGGTCCCGGTTTCTACGGAGCACCACACGCGTCACTACATGCCAACCGAGAAGTCGACGACGAAGATCTTCGACACCTTTCGGGTGTTCCGGGGGGGGGGACGGGACCCCGCGATGCTGGAGATCACGTGGCCAGATCTGGTGCTGGGGGTCGAAGAACGGGCGTTGCTGACGACTGTTTTGACCGCGGTGGGGTATCTGGGTCGCAGTCAAAGCTGGGTTGAGATTACGTTGGCTGACGACGGAAAGTCACTTCCCGTTTTTAACTGCGAACCGATGCAGGGCGGAGAGCCACCGAGTTTGGAGGCGACCCGAGTGTTGGCGACAATGGCCCCGAGCGACTATTCGAGATGGCGGGATGACCAGGACAAAAAGGTCGTCAAAATTCTTCCGACGTCGCTGTGGGAGGTGCTCAACCAGTCGACCTCGGCCTTGAAGAAGCAAAAATGGACAGACCCGCCAGGGAGTCGCTGGACAAACTACTCGATACGTCCCGCGCCGGTTGAACGTTGGCCGAAAGTATCGTCAAAAAGTTCAACCTATCAGGCCGTCGTGCTGGCTTTACAATCGCGGGTTTTGCCACCGCAGGAGCATTCGCTGCGATTTGGCGAATCGGTACGGCGAGCGTTGATGTCACTGAGTGATGGGCGGTCCGTCTTTTCGGGGAAAGACCGCTTTGGGAAGCCCGCTCGTGGCCACCGGCATGCCTATTTTTTGCCCTACGACCACGACGACGATGGCTTTTTAGATCATGTGCTCGTCTACGCGCGTGAAGGCTTCGATCGCACCGCGATGCGAGCGATCGAAAGCCTCACGAGGCTCAAGGGAAAAAACACAGGGCGGCACCCGATTTCTGTACATCTAGAATCGCGTTGGTCGGTCGGGGCGAGACTGGACAGGAGCGGGGCGCCGTTGCTGCTCAAGGAGGCTTGTGTGTGGCGCTCACGTACGCCCATGTTGCTTCCTAGGCACCCCAAGGTGACGAAGGCAGGGCGACCCAAACTCGATGCGCAGGGGCAGTGGATCGAAGGTCCGATCGCGCAGGCTCATAGGGCGCTTGATGACCTGGGTCTCCCGCCGCGAGAAATATGTGTTAACGAGACGGGCGGCATGCAAATGGCTGGGTCTGCATCCCATCCGGCACCCTGGTTTTCGTTTGATCTTGAGCGGTCGGGTGGGGAGGGAAGTCGATATCGACAGCAGGCCTTCTGTTTTACGCTCACGTTCGCAGAGCCGGTTTCAGGTCCCATCGCGCTCGGGTACGGAAGCCATTTTGGGCTGGGCCTGTTTGCCCCAGGCTGACAAGTCCAGGCACTCCGCCCGGTTGCAGGTTCTCCCCGACCGCAGGCAACCTAGGTCGGAGGGACGGCGAGACAGACACCAATCTCGAGGATCGTATAGATCAAGACCAGTTCCTGGGGCGTCAGGCCGACGTAATTTTCGGATTCTGCCGAGTGGTAGCTGGTGAATTGGATACGACCGCATCCGTATTGGGCGGTGACGGTGAGCGGGTGGGTCGTGGAGGGCGGAATCGGAGATGTGCCCGATGAACTCTCCAACCAGGTTCGGTGGCCGCGATTCACCAGTCCGTAGTTGGGATCTTCGACGATGACCTGGGGGGTCGATTTGATTCCCGACCAGTTGTCCACGGTGGGGATCACGGGCAGGCCGGCGAGCGTAGGGTGATCGTCCTCGTTGTTAAGAGGATTAATGTCTTGGAGTGCCTCGGGAATGGCCGTCAGCCAGTCGATCAAAGCTTGATCGGTGGTTGTCGCGGGGGCGTTATAGTCGCCGAGGTCGAGACTGCCTCCGTTGTCGTAGAAGGTCTGGTATTCGGGAAACACCAGCTGCATGTATTCGGAGGACCAGTCCGCGACGTACCAGCGACCCCCCGCCTCGACCCAGTCTCGGATGTTTTGAATCATTTCTGGGGTGATGAACTCTGTCGGCTTCAGACCATCGGAGCAGGGGATGAAAATGATGTGGTATTTTGCGAGCTCGTCGGGAGACGAGATGAGGTCGTAGAGGTTTCCCTCGGCGGTGTGCCCGTCGGAGACCGAGTCGTAGCCGTTGTCGTAAAAGGCGAAGTTGGCCGATCCGCCGACCAGACGTTCTTCCCAGTCTGTGATGACGGTGTCGCCCAGGCCAAGCTTGCCGAGGGCATCTTCGAATCGATCGTTGCCGCCATTGGCCAGTGCGATGCGGGGGATCCACTGACCGTGGGCGGGGTCCCAGAGGTCGGGGAGACTGGTATCGGCGACATTGAGGTTTGTGTCGCCAACAGCGATGTTAATTGGCGTGATGCGAAGGAACTCTCCCTTGCGGACAACGAGAAATTTGTCGTCTCCCGACACTGTGCGCAGTGCGAAGCTTCCGTCGGGCGCAGTTAACACCGCGTCTTCGTTGGCGCAGTTGAGCGGCACGCAGTCCGAACAATAGACGCCATCGGGGATCCCGTTGGGGCGGACATTCGTCGTATAGACCAGTGCGCCAGAAACAGGCACAGAGAGGTTCGGGGCGAGTACGGTGCCCTTGAGTACTGCATCACCATTTTCATTCTCAGGGCACGGTTCATCAGTGGGAAGCTCCCACCAATTTGTGATTCCGCCATCGCCATCGCCATCGCCGTCGCCGTCGCCGTCGCCATCGCCGTCGCCATCGCCATCGCCATCGCCGTCGCCGTCGCCATCGCCGTCGCCGTCGCCATCACCATCGCCGTCGCCGTCGCCGTCGCCATCGCCATCGCCATCACCATCGCCGTCGCCATCACCATCGCCGTCGCCATCGCCGTGGTTCTCCGACTCACTGTTTCCAGAATCGTCGTTTCCACAGGCGGTGAATATTGCGAAAAGAATAGACAGTCCTAGGATTGCTTTGGATCGATTGTACATAGACTCGCTGCCTTGTGGGCCGCCGTACAAGCCCGGCAATGGATCAGGCTAGAGGAAGGTGTGTGGCAGGGCTACCCCGAGACCCGCGTTGTTGCCTCGGAGAAAGGTGTTTTTGACGTCCGATTTTCTAAACCCGATTCACTCATGTACGTTTTTTGTCATGGTGAGGTGATGAAACGGTGCGACCCCACGGTGGGTCGTGGACGGAATGAACGCCAAGCTCATCCGCCGAGCAGCTTGAGGATTTCTCGAAGCTCACGCTGCATCTCGCGGGCGCTCTGAAAGCGGCGGTCGACTTCTTTTGCACAGGCCCGGGCGACGAAGCGGTCGAGGGCGTGATTGAGCACCGCGGGTGTGTGTGCAGGCATGCTCTCGCTGGGGGGCTCGGGGACCTGGGTGCGTTGGATCTTGAGCAGTTCCTGCGGCGGAAGACCGAACCAGTCTTCGAAGGGGTGACGGCAGGTGGCCACCTCGTAGAAGGTGAGGCCGAGGCCATAGAGATCGGCGCGGTGATCGAGTGGGCCGTTGAGTACGGCCTGTTCGGGGGCCATGTATCGCGGGTCCCCTGTAAGATGAGTCTGAAGCTCGACGGGGCCGTCGGCCGAGCGGGCGATTCCGAAGTCGATCAGCTTGACGATGACGAGTTTTCGGTCGTAGCTGTCCCGGGTGATGAAGATGTTCTCAGGCTTGATGTCGCAGTGGGTGATGCCGCGGGTATGGATGTAGTGCAGCGCATCGAGTGTCTGGGAGAAGATATCGACCAAAACCCGAAACGAGATCTGCTTGCGTCGAACGATGATGTCGCCGACGTCACGGCCACGCAGATGTTCCATGGCAAACCAGGTGAGGCTGCCCGAGCGTCCGACCTCAAGCACCCGGACCAGATTGGGATGGGAGAAATTCGCAGCGATAACGGCCTCTCGATGAAAGCGGCGGCGCTGCGATTCGGGTACATCGGGCTTGAGAATCTTGAGCGCGATGTAGCGCTTCATCGTCGCGTCGTAGGCCTTGTAGATGCGACCCATGCCGCCCTCGCCCACGGCTTCAACGATCTCGAACTTCTTGTGCTGAATGACTTCGTGCCCGGGACGCAGCTCTCCGGACACATGTGCGGACGCCTCTGTCTCGAGGGGACGCGGAGCGCCGATCGGTAACGTAGAGAATTCGCCGCGAGAGTGGGCCACGTGGTGGCCATACTAGCAGAACTCGACAGGCGGGAGCGACCTGACGAAGATCTACGTGAGTCCCGCTTTGCGCCTATCGGAGCTCTTCAAGGGCCTCGACAAAGTCGCGCGGCAGGGGGCTTTCGAAGGCCAGAAGCCGCTCATTCGCCGGGTGCTTAAAGCCGAGAGTCGCCGCATGTAGCATGGGTCGAACCGCCGAGATTCGCTTGCCTGCGTAGCCTCGCACGTAGATGCGCTCGCCGACGAGGGGGTGTTCATCTTCGTAGAGGTGGATACGAATCTGGTGCTGGCGGCCTGTTTCGAGCATGCAGGCGACCAGCGTGGCGCCGCGTAGGCGCTCTTCGATGTGCACGTGGGTGATGGTTCTCCGCGCATTTTTCGGCGGCTTGGTGGTCTGCCGCCAGGATCCGCGTAGACCATCTCCACGATCGTTCACGAGGTGTGAGCGGTGGGTGCGGGCCTCGACTTGGCCATGGGCGATGGCCAGGTAGCGGCGAGTCACAGTGTGGGCCCTGAACTGGGCTTCGAGGTGTTTTCTCGCCTTGCGGGTGCGGGCAAACACAAGCAGACCGGTGGTGTCTTTGTCGAGGCGCTGAACCACTCCGAGCCCGTCTTGTTTGTCGCCGCCGTGGGCACGGCCGCCGCTTCGGCGCAGGGTCTCTCGGGTGCGCGCGAGCAACGAGTCGCGGTCTTTCTCGTCGTACGGGACGCTGATCAAGCCCGCGGGTTTGTCGACGACGATGACGTCGTGATCGATGTGGATAATTCGGTGATCGTCGAGCACCGGGGCCCGCAGACGTGGTGCCTCTGGAAAGATCTCAAGGGTCTCACCGGCCCGCATACGCCGCGCATCTTCAAAACAGGACTCGGCGTCGACTTTGACCCTTCCTGTACGAATCAAAGCGCGGCATTTGCTCCAGGGCTTGCCGTCGATGGCGACGCGGAGCATGGCGGCCAAAGTGGCGCCCGCCTGTTCCGCCGAGACGACGTGGCGGATCGCGGTCGTGGATGCGGGACCCTTCGCCGCAGGCCGGCTGGGGCGGGGGGATCGTTCGTGACGTTCGGCCATGGTATGGGGTGAGCTCGAAGTCGAGCTCTACATCAGGTCTTGCAGCTTCATCGCTACGCCCATGTCGCCCTCGACGCGGAGTTTTCCGCTCATAAAGGCTGTGGTGGCGGCAAGATCGCCAGAGAGCATGGCTTCGAAGTCTTCGAGCGTGAGCCCGACGGTGCAGTCTGCCGCCACGTTGTCGTTGCTGACAGTGTTGGGCACGACACTTGCGTTAATGAGGACTGCGCCGGCGTCGCCGAGGTCGATCTTGAGGGTGGCGTCGAGCCCACAGTTGGTCCCTACGCGGCTCTTGATGGTTTCGGTGACGGTCTCGAGGCTCATGAAAGTGCTCTCCTGCGCGGTGCTGAGCGGATTAGGCCCGGGACCGATGCGCGGCAGTAAACCCTGTTTGGGACAGGGGGTCAAGCGGGTGAATTTACGACGAGCGACATAGAGAGGGTTCTTGGAGACGTTCTGGCGCCCTTGCCGGGCAGTGATATTCTTTCCGCAACCATGGCAAACGAACACCAGGTCACAGTTGCACTGCGAAATTCCACTCTGGCGAGCGATGTTCTGCTCATCGACGGGGAGCGCCCGTTTTTGTCGCTCGCATGCCCGCCGCCTGTGCGCACGGTGCTCGCCATCGGCGGACACGAAGACGACTCGCCGCCTCGCATCTTCGAGGTGAGCGAGGTCATCGAGCGTGGCCGCGGCGGCGCTCAGCCAGGTTGCTTCGGAGACTGGCGAGACGCCGAGACCTGGGCACACACGCAAGTGGTGGGCTCGGAACATCTTGAAGCGAGCCTCGAGATAAGCGTCGCGGGCGCGCCATCACCGGTTGTGTTGACCGATTCAGAGCTGGTCTCGACTTCGCTGCCCTCTCCTCAGAACGAGGACTAAGTAAGTCCCGGAAGAGACGGTCTCCGCGGAAGCCTTGCCGGCCGAAGAGGAAGTGACCGAGGAAGTGGCAAAAGCCCGGACCACGCGCGGCAAGGCACGCAAGCGCCGTTAGAGCGGTTCGGGGCCGTAGCGGTTGGGGCCATTTGTGCCCCGCAGGAACCCGGTTTCGACCCACTGCCAAATGGGACCGATGACCGGCACAAATGCGATCAGCATCCACCAGCCCGACTTGCCGCGATCGTGCCAGCGTTTGACCGACACGGCGAGCCCGATCCATGCGAGCGGAAGGACAAGGACCTGTGGGACCATACCGAGTTGCTCGTGGATCCCGTGAAGGCCGAGTGCGAGGGCAAAGCTGGTAAGATACCCGAGCAGAAGCATTAGAAATCCGGTTTTCCAAAACTGGCCGCGTGTGATTCGACCGTCGAGGCTAAACAAGATCTTGGACCACGACATGGTTCGGGGTGGAGGTGTCTTTGATCGCGGGGGTTGCATGGTCATGTTTTTGGGTTGAGCAGACGGAGAAGTGTCGGGTCTTCGGGATCTTGACGATGATCTGAGAGCCGAAAAATAATGCGATCGCCTTGGGCTTCCGCGATGTCGATGACCAGAATCGCGCCGCCCACAGGGTCGAAGGTCACGGTGAGGCTGCGCAGGACTTTTCGTGCGGGGGAGGCGTGAGGCGGCAACAGCTCCAGGCGCGGCTGTCTACCCTTGGGCGCGTGGCTGCGAGCATTCGCCAGGAGCGCGCTCCCGTCGCCAGGTGCAAAGAGGGCGACCAAATGGTCGCGCAGCCAACGAAGCGCGGGGTTGCTGGCGGGAACGATCGCCGGACCCTGGGGCAGCCCTTTTTGGTTGGCCGCGAGAATCACCGCGAGGTCGTTGGAGATGGAGGTTGTGGAGCCTCGATTTGTGTCGTCGCTAAACACCAGGCGCGACGGCGCGGCGAAGGCCAGCACGCCGGTGGTGATGAGGGGCTCACGCAGCAACGATGATTCACGACGGGCGGAGTAGCGGACGACAAGGGTCTTGGACCTACGTGCGAAGGTACTCCACAGCTCGATGCGGTTGTTGAGGCGTCGGGTCTGGAGATCCTCGTTGGATCTTGCGCTCACGTTTTCAGAGCCGAGGATGGCGATCGCGCTGAGACCCCATAGAAAAGGGCGACGAGACCAGAGACGCTGGGGGCGCAAGGGGGGGGGAGTCATGGCGATTTCCTGTCGGTGGGACCCCACATGCTGCGCAAGAGCGCGTCGACACCCGGGGAAACAAAGATACCGATGCCGGAGGCAAAAGAGGTGCCAATGGCGACCACAAGCCCAAGTTCACGCCACATCGTTTCGGCCGAGCTGGCGAGCGCGAGGCCCCCACAGAGTTGGCATAGGCCCGCGAGCAAGATCCCACTCGCGGCCACCGGAGTGTTGAGTTGTACGGCTCGGCACGAGCGGCCCGCCGCGATCGTGGCAGCCACACCGACGAGCAAGAATCCGGGCAGGAGATGGGGGCCGAGCGCGATCCGAAGCGGCAGCATGACGAGCAAGAGCCCGCCGGTCGCGGCCACGAAGGCGCTTGCCGACGCGAGGGCCGTGGTGAGTCGGCCGCTCCCGATCCAGATCAAGAACGCAGAGATCCATAGGGCACTGACGATGTAGAGGCCCAGGCGGGGGACGAAAAACTGCATATTCTCGCGCGCCGCCATGGTCGGGCCATGGGGGACGATTCGCCGTTCGACGAGAGATTTGGGTTCGGGCGACGCAGTCGAGTTGCCTATGGATCGGTCTCGGTCAACAAAGTAGAGCGCTGGCAGAGCGACATCTTGCACGGGCGCCCTAAGGGAGACTCGCGTGCGAATGTGCCACGTCGACGAGAGCGCTCCGGGGGGGCGAAGTCGGCTGGAGATCCAGGGTCCGAGGGAGCTGTCGAGCGCCGACTGTGCGCCGGGCATGGCATCGATACTGGCTGCCCCCTGCAGGAACTCTGCGAAGGCATTGGGCCGCAGACCGTGGGCATCGAGACTGTCGTGAACGGCCTGCATGCGCCGGCGGAGGCCGAGCTGGGCGAGGGATTCACGGCGGCGAGCGAGCACATCATGCTCGATGATGAAACGGCCTGGCGAGTCGATTTGTGTGGCGAGAGAAGGGCGCCATGATTCGAGGGCGGCGACTTGGCGGGCGGCGGTCTCGAGGGCATCGGCCGCGGAGTTCCCTTCAGACTCAACTTCGACCACGAAGCTCGAATCGTAGAGATGCGCCCGCCGAAGGTCTTCGAGGGCTTCGTGTTTCGTCGACGAGAAGGGGGTGGCAACGATGCCTCGGTGGCCGAGTTCGTGGGCGGCCCAGACCCCGCCGAGGCCGAAAGCGATGCACACGATCAGCGAGAGTGCCGGGAAAGGACGCAGGTGGAACTCGCGGCGGCTCCAGGTCGACGGTCCGCGAAAGGCCTTGAGCAAGGCAGGCATCACCAGACGGACGATCCCGGTGGCGCCGAGATGCGCGAGCGCCCATATCCACGCCCAGCGCTGCCACAGCGGATAGGGCGAGAGCCACAGGGGAAGAAGCGCCGACGCGGTCACGAGCGGTGCGACCCAAGCGCGCCGAGCGATGGGCTGAAGACGGAGAACGGCTTCACAAGAAAAGGCCGTCAAGAGCACGCCCAAGGCGAGCGTCCAGAGGTCGAATCCCCTGAGAATCCAGCCGAGAATCGCCAAGGGGGTGACCGTCGCTAGCAAGATGGCCGCGGTGGGGCGAGCGCGGCGGAGACTTGCGCTGAGTGCGATGGCGAGGGCGGCGAAGAGCGCCAACACCATTTTTGGGGCTCGCGGAGCGCTCTCTCGTGTGGTCGCTTCTTGTCGGGTCTCGGGACCGAGGGTATCGACCTCGATCGGAAGCGTGTCCATGGCCTCGCGGACTTCCGTCCGTAGCGTCGACAGGTCGCGGGTCGAGCGCAGCTGAATCATGAGCATCGTGCCATCGGCGCTGATGACGTCGCCAGCGGCGGTGACGGCCGCTCGCCCATGCGGAAGCGGCTCGGCCCCCGGGTCGCTGCGATGGCCGACGAGCCCACGAAAATGAAGAGGATCGCGGCGAGCGTCCTCTCCACTGACGCCAAAAAGCGGGCTCGAGAGTCGGGCGTGGAGGCTCTGAACGGCGGCCGAGATGTTCTCATCCGAGAGTCGGTTCGCCAGTGCTTCGTGCTGGTCAAGGGGCAGCAAGTAAAGTGCGTGGGAATCGAGCCAGGCATCGAGCTCGCCGCGTGGTGGCGAAAAAGGAACGCGCTCCTCGCCCAGGGTCTCCTCGACCCTTCGACCGGCTTCAAGCAGGGTGCTGGCGCTCGCCTCGTGATCGGCGAGTCGCAAGAGCAGCCAGGGCTCACCGCGGATGGACCGTTGGTCCAGGGGCAGCAAGGCCTCGCGTTCGGTGGGCCCCCACCATCCGCCGCGGTGGTCGATGCTCGTAGCGATCGCGAGCAGCGTCAGCACCCACACGATCAGCACCAGTGCGGCGCGGCGGGGAGAAACGGGAGCGTGGGGTTTGCGCCTTCGTCGACCCTCAGGCTGGTCTTCATCGCGGGTCATGCTGGTTTGTCCCCTGGCCAGGATCCACAGGTCCGGAGGGTATCACTCACCGCTCTCATGTCGCATGGTATGACCCGCCTGAGATGTTGAACCCCAGCCAGCAAGCGGGTGTGGATCACCGCGGGACGCCCCTGTTACTTCTCGCCGGGGCCGGAACGGGCAAGACCCGGGTGATCACCCACCGCGTGGCATCCTTGATGGAGGAGGGGGTACGGCCGTGGGAGATCCTCGCGGTGACCTTCACGAACCGGGCGGCGGCGGAGATGCGCGAAAGGATCGACGAGCTTTGTCGGGCCCGCGAGGCGATCCCTGACTTTTCTCCACGGGATCTGTGGGTGGGTACCTTTCATGCGATCTGTGCGCGTATTTTGCGCACTCATGGGGCCGCGATCGGGTTGAGCCCGCGTTTCACCATCTACGACAGCGACGACCAAAAGACGCTGATGCGAAATGTCCTCAAGGACATGCAGGCGGCCAAAGAGATCAGCCCGGGGTTGGTGCTCGGGCACGTGGACAAGGCCAAAAATCGAGGCTTCGGCCCTCGCGAGCTCAATCGCTTAGAGCTTGAGGAGCCCCTGCTCAGCACGGTTCAGGTCGCGTGGGAGCACTACGAGCGGCGCTGTCGGGCCGCCGATGCCTGCGACTTCGGAGACCTGCTGGTCTTGACGGTACGGTTGCTGATGCAAGCCAAGCTCAGCGTCGGGGAGGGGTCGCAGCTTGCCGACTTTGATCCTGTGCTGAGACTTTGCCGCCGATTCTGCCACGTCGTTGTCGACGAGTATCAAGACACCAATCCGATTCAGGCGCGGCTCGTGGAGCTGCTGTCCGAGTCCGCGCAGCTTTGTGTGGTCGGCGACGACGATCAGGCGATCTACGGCTGGCGCGGCGCAGATGTGGCGCAGATCCTCGGATTTCCTGACCGTCATGAGGGCACAGAGGTCATCCGTCTCGAACAGAACTATCGCAGCACCTCGCATATCCTGCACTGTGCAGACTGTGTGATTCGCCGCAACGAGAGTCGCCACGGAAAAACCCTGTGGAGCGATCTTGGAGACGGAGAGCTGGTTCGGGTCGCCTGTTTGGCGGACGAGAAAAAAGAAGCCCAATTTGCAGCACAGTGGATCCAAAGGGGTCTCGATGACGGTGCGAGCGTAGAGGACTTCGCGATTTTCTATCGAACCCACGCCCAGTCACGGGCCATCGAGGAGGGACTGCGCCGCGCAAATATCGACTACCGAATCGTCGGAGGCACTCGTTTCTTCGACCGTCGGGAGATCAAGGACCTGGTCGCCTATCTGCGTCTCTTGGTCTCCCCCAACTCCGATCTCGATGTTCTGAGGATCATCAACGTCCCGCGTCGTGGCATTGGAAAGAAAACGATCGAAGGGCTCCAGAGCATCGCCAATACCCACGAAATCTCGCTCTTTGAGGCCATGGAACGGATCGAAGAATCGACCCTGGGCCCCGCGGCGAAGCGCAAAGTGATGGGATTTCACGCGCTCCTGTCCGAGTTTCGCACGCTTGGCGAACGAGAGTCTCCTGGCACGGTTGCAGAGGAGATCCTCGAGAAGATCGCCTACCACCAACACCTCACGACCTTTGATGACGACGGTGTTCAGGCAGAAACTCGCCTTGAGAATCTTCAAGAATTTGTCGGGTCATTGACCGAGTTCGGGAACGAGAACCCCGAGTCCGGGCTGCCCGAGTACCTCGAAGAGGTGTCGTTGGCGACGAGTGCCGAGAATGTCCAGGGTGAGGACGCCGTGACCTTGATGACCGTGCATTCGGCGAAAGGTCTCGAATTTGAACGCGTGATTATTTGTGGGTTGGAGGAGCGTATTTTCCCCCATGTGCGTTCATTGGAGGACCGTGTGCAGATGGAGGAGGAGCGACGCCTCGCCTATGTTGCGGTGACCCGCGCCAAGCGACAGCTGCTGTGCACCTACACAGAGTCTCGCTGGCTCTTCGGCCAGACCCAGGTGAACCGACCGTCGCGTTTTGTGGGCGACTTTCCAGAAGCCTCGATCTCACAATTTGGTACGGCCCCGAGGGCGAGAATGCACAGCCGACGCCAGGGCGGGGCCACAGCCTTCGGGGACCGCGACCCCTTGGGTGGCGAGAACCACCAGGGCGCGCGAGACGACACCCGTTGGAACTCGGACATCGAATTGGATGAAGACGTGGCGGAGGCGAGTGCATCCGAGGACCGCGAGATTCAGACCGAAGAGGGGGACGGCGTGGCTCTCTACGTCGGTATGAACGTTCGGCATCGAAAATTCGGCACCGGTTCGGTGCTGGCATGGAGCGGTCAAGGCAAGGACATGAAGTTGACCCTGAGCTTCACAGGCTACGGCACAAAGCAGATCTTGGCCCGCTTCTGCGAGCCGCTGCGATAGGCGGGTTCTAGCGGGGAGCGAGGTCAAGGCCCTGCGTGCGAAGAAATGCGCGCAGTTGCTGAATCGTAAAGGGCTTGGAGAGGCAGCGCTCCGGCTCTTCTCCCAAGAGGTCGCTGCCGTCTTTGTCCATGGCGCCGCCGGTCATGAAGGCGATTCGGTCGGCCATGGCGGGATCGACCTGCCGAATACGGCGACGCATCTCGACGCCCGTAATATCGGGCATATTGAGGTCGCTGAGGATGGCATCAAATCCGGGATCTCCGTCGAGTACGTGCATCGCATCGGTGCCGCGATTGACGATGGTCAGGTCGACATCGCCCCGGAGGCCCCGGGCCAGGCAATTGGCGATCAGCGTGTCATCTTCGACGATGAGCAGTTTTGGCAGCCGAGGATTTTGTGAGGTGCTCATCGTTAATTACTCAGCGACAGGGTCTCTTGTACGATTGTAGGCAACCATGCGCCACCTTAAATGTTTACAGTGTTTGGACACTTGCGATTTGTACTGTGTGTGTATGAAGAACATCGTGGGCGATTGAACACAGTTCCCCACACAGAGGGCCGAGTCGTATGGCAATTTTGTTGGCCCCGACCTCCCGGCCCATGTTGCCAAGTTCGAGGAAGCCGGCCGATCGTTGCAAGCGAAGCGCAGTGCCGGCATGGTAGGCCGATCGATGACGGCCAGAACGCTCGCCACATGTCCGACGCCCTTGAGATCATGGCGGGACCTACCAGGGCCTCGGGGGCTGCCCTTGCTCGGATCCGCGCTCGAGACCGATTCAAAGGCCTTTCATCGCACTTTGGAGGCTTGGTACGCAAAATTTGGAGGTACCTATACCTTTTCGATCGGGCCGAAGCGATTTGTGGTGTTCGGCGACACCTCAACGGTCCGCGAGCTTTTGCATCGGCGCCCTCTCGAATTTTCGCGCGGCCGTCATGTCGAAGCGATCATGACGGAGATCGGTATCGAGGGGGTGTTTAACGCCGAGGGCGATCGCTGGCGAAAAATGCGCAAGCTGGTGACGTCAAGCTTCACGCCGACCCAGGTCGGACGTTTCGTACCGACGATGCTCGAAATTTGTGACGGCCTCTATTTGCGTTGGCAGACCGCCGCGGCCTCAGGGGAGGCGATCGATATCCAGGCCGATCTCGAACGTTTCAGCATGGACGTGACATCGATGCTGGCCTTTGGCTACGCGGGCCACTCCGCCGACGGAGAAGCCGACGCGCTGCGGCGTGACATCGACCTGGTTTTCCCAGCCCTGGCTCGTCGTCTCGTGGCGCCGATTCCCTATTGGCGCTACTTTAAGCTGCCGAGGGACAGAGCGCTGGATCGAGCGCTTGGTCGGATTCGCGCTCGTCTTGGCGCGATTATTTTGAAGGCGCGTGAGCGGCTGGCGCGTGAACCAGAACGCTGCAAGCGACCGACGACCATGCTCGAAGCCATGCTGGCGACGTGGCCGAGCGAAGATGGCGGGGAGGCGCGGACCGACGCCGAGGTCCTCGGAAATGTCATGACGATCTTGCTCGCGGGTGAAGACACCACGGCACACTCGTTGGCCTGGGCGGTTCACGAATTGTCGAGCAAGCCCGCCATGCGCCAGCGACTTCGGGCCGACCTCGATCAACAATTTGGCGAGCGACGCCGCATGAACTCTCTCGATGACGTCAAAGCGCTGCCCTACCTCGACGGTATCATTCAAGAGACCTTTCGCATGCGCAGCGTGGCCCCCCTCATGTTTGTGCAGGCGATCGAGCCGACGCATGTTCAAGGGGTCGAGCTTACGCCAGATGTGATCGCGGTGGTGCTCACTCGCACGCCAGGAGGAAACGACTCTAGCTTCTCCGAGGCCAAGAATTTTGATCCTCTCCGATGGATGCGAAAGGATGAAGCCAACGTCGCCCGTTGCCCCATGCACGATCCGAAGGCGATGTTGGCCTTTGGCGCGGGCAGCCGTATCTGCCCTGGCCGTGGCTTGGCTGTGGCAGAGATGCACTGCGTTTTGGGAATGTTGTACCGGAACTTCGAAGTCGAGACCCTGGCGGACCCAGAGACGGTGACGGAGCGTTTTAGTTTTACGATGGTCCCGGTCGGTCTACAGGTCAGGCTGCGAGCAAGAATCCGCTGAAGCGAGGCTATCGGGCGGCGTCGGGGACGACGAGAACCGTTCGCTTTGTGCCCTCGTCATCGAGGAGCTCAAATCGGACGCTCTCGTTCACTCCCCGCAGCTGCGTGAGATAGGCGACTTCTGCGACCCGTCGGATCGCCTGACCGTCGATGGTGACGATCACGTCTCCCCGCTTCACGCCGGCCAGGCTTCCGGGCCCGTTCGGATCAATTTTAGTCACCTGGACGGTGGAGAGTCGCGACGGGAACTGCTCGGGGCCGACGTTGTGGGCAGAGATGCCGAGGCGTGTGAAACGAAAGCGGCCGTGTGCGCGGACCTCGGCGAGAAATTTTACGGCCATGGCCGACGGGATCGCAAAGGCGAGGCCCTGGCCATCGCGGCGGACCGCAGTGGTGAGACCGAGCACCCGACCTTCGGTGTCGACCAAAGGGCCCCCCGAATTTCCGATGTTGACCGAGGCGTCGGTTTGAATGAAGGACCAAATGCCATCGGGATCGAGCCGTTTTGGGCGTCCGAGGTCGGCATGATCGCGCCCCACGCCGCTGACGACGCCGACCGTGACCGTGTCTCCGAGCCCGAAAGGCTGGCCGACGGCCATGACCCACTCGCCAGGTGTCGCGGCCCGGTCGCGAAAACGTGCAGGTCGCAGCGTCCGTTGAGGCCCTCTTGTCGGGGCGACAAGCTGAAGCAACGCAAGATCGAGTTTTGGGGCGCCGTAGATGAGCTTGGCTTCGACCCGTTCAAGATTGGCGAGTTCGACGTGGATCTTGGTGGCGCCGGCGACCACGTGTTCGTTGGTGAGTATTTGTCCCGCGGCGCTGACCAAGAGGCCGGAGCCGATCCCATGGGAGGGATGCCGCGAGCCTCGACGAGGCAGGGTCGAGATGACGGTGACGACCGAGGGCGCGACCTCGTGGGCCACGCTGGCGAAGTTCGGAAGCGGTGAGGGGGGAGCGATGTCCGTTGGGTCGGCCGGCGACTCTGCGCGGCCGAACTCACCCGTTTCGGAGGAGGTCTCCGTCGTGCTCGATGGGCCGGCGGACCGCTTTCGTGGAGCCGTGTCCGCCACCCGCGTACAAGCACAAAAGATCACGCATGCGACCATAGCGGCCGCGTGCGGCAAACGGCCTGGGGCTCGTCGTGCCTGTCGACGGGCCCGACGGGGCACCTTGGTCACGAGCGGCTAGGACTCGGTATCGAGCGGCGGAACGGGCGGTGGCGGGGGCTCACTCACGTCGATCGACGGGGTGCTTGGGGCCGGCTCCGCAGCGGGAGGCGAGGAATCGGCGGCGGGCGCAGGAGCGTCGATCGGCTGCGCAATCGCGGGAGCAGGCATCGGTGCGGGAGCAGGCATCGGCGCGGGAGCAGGCATCGGCTCAGGAGCCATGACGGCGGGCGCAGGCATCGGGGCCGCAGGCACCTCTGCAATCTCTGGGTAGTCGGGGACCGGAGGGTAGCTTGGGACCGGAGCGAGAGGGGTCTCTGCCGCGGTGGGGGCGGGAGGGGCCATCTCTGGCATGGCCATCTCTGGCATGGCCATCTCTGGCATGGCCATCTCTGGCATGGGGGCCTCAAGCTCGGGCGTGGGGTCGGCGGGGGCAGTCTTTTTTGAGCTGCCGCCGTATCCGTCTTCGTCGCCGCCATCGTCCTTCTCGCGGATGTTGTCCGCCAAGTCCGGGAGCGTCTCAAGGTAGGTGTTGAACTCGGTACTTGAAACTCTTCCGGCACGAATGTGTCGGGTGAGCGTTCTGCGATCGAACATGAGCCTGTTGGTGTCGATTGCCATGGCGGCTGATTAGTAGACCGGAGCCCGCTGCACGTCAATTGTCGGGCGACGGATGGGACGAGGCGAGGACAGGAGCTCGGTGACGGCATGCGCAAAAGGCGCTCTGCCATAAAATCGGTGGGCGTGGGAATAGTTGTCTTTGTGCTTCGGTTCGCCTTCGACCTGCATATACTGTGCCCCGGTCACGGCAGGCCGCGCACAGCGAAAAAAAAAGTCCGGTGTTCACGCACCTGCAGCCCTAGCCCTTCGAGCCGAGAGCAACCACGATGAGTTCCTACGATATCCGCGTCATTAATGAGCTGGTCCAAGAGGAAAGTGCCTTTGTTGAGCGACTTTTTAGCGAGATCCAAAAGGTCGTTGTCGGTCAACGCGAGATGGTGGAGCGTGTGTTCATGGGTCTGCTTTGCGGCGGCCACGTATTGCTTGAGGGCGCGCCCGGTCTGGCCAAGACCCTGACCGTGAACACGGTCGCCCGCTGCATGGACCTTCAGTTCAATCGCGTGCAGTTCACGCCAGATCTACTGCCGTCCGATGTGCTCGGCACCGTGATCTATAACAATCAATCGGGCGAGTTCACCAACAAGCGCGGGCCCGTCTTTACAAACCTTCTGCTCGCTGATGAGATCAACCGCGCCCCGGCGAAGGTGCAAAGCGCCTTGCTTGAGGCCATGGCAGAGCGCCAGGTGACCGTCGGGGACACGACCTACAACCTTCCGAGCCCCTTTCTGGTGCTGGCCACACAGAACCCGATCGAGCAAGAGGGGACCTACAACCTCCCCGAAGCCCAGCTCGATCGTTTCATGTTCAAGATTCAGATCGGCTATCCCTCGGCCGAAGAAGAGCTGGAGATCGTCGATCGTGTGGCGGTGCCCGGCGAGAGTCATGTGCCAGAAGTTCAGCGCATCGTCGGTCCCGAAGAGATCGCCAAGGCGCGCGCGACCTTAGAAAAAATCATCGTCGAGCCGCCGGTGCGCCAGTATCTGGTGGACGTGGTGATAGCGACGCGTGACCCTGCGAGCGTGGGTTTGCCGATGCTCGCACCTTTTATTGACTTCGGCGCGTCTCCGCGCGCATCGATCGCGCTCTTTCAGGCCGCTCGTGCCCATGCGTTTGTGCGCCGGCGAGGTTACGTGAGCCCCGAAGACGTCAAGGCCGTGGCCCTGGATGTCTTGCGTCATCGCGTAATTCTGTCCTACGAGGCTGAAGCCGAAGGCAAAAGTGTCGAGGAGATCGTTCGTTCGATCTTAGAGCATGTTCAGGTCCCCTAGGTCGGCCGACGCTGAGAATCATCACCAATCACCGACAGACAAGCGATGGACCACGGATCGAATGAGACCCTGAGCCCGGCGCAGGCCCGCGAGCGAACGACCGAGCTTCTTCGAGAAGTTCGTCGGATCGAGATTCAGACCTCGCGCCTGGTCGATCAACACCTCTCGGGCTCCTACCAGTCCATGTTCAAGGGCCAGGGGATGACCTTCTCGGAGGTTCGTGCCTATGCACCAGGTGACGAGGTGCGCTCGATCGACTGGAATGTCACGGCCCGAACCGGGGAGCCCCACGTTAAGCTCTTTACCGAAGAACGAGAGCTGACGGTGATGTTGCTCGTAGACATGTCCGCGAGTTTGGATTTTGGGACGCGCGACGTGGACAAGCGCCACCTCGTCGCCCGTTTGGCTGCGACTTTCGCGTTTTCTGCCATTCGCAACAACGATCGTGTGGGGCTTGTCGGGTTTACGGATCGCGTTGAAGTCTTTGTTCCACCGCGAAGTGGGCGAAAACATGTGCTCTCGGTGGTTCAGCGGGTGTTGACCCACGAGCCCGAGCACCGAGAAACACGGCTTGCTGCGGGTCTGGAATACATGGCCCGGATGGGCCGAAGCAACGCGGTCGTGATCCTGATCTCGGACTTTGTGGACGCGGTGACCGGGGATTTTGAATCGAACGCCGGGGCCCATGCCGACGCGCTGGCCTTTGAGCGAGCGCTCAAGCGTGTGCGCCGTCGTAACGATGTCATCCCGGTACGGGTGGAAGACCCCGCAGAGATCGAACTGCCGCCGCTGGGCTTGATCTCGGTCGAAGACCTTGAGCTGCTCGGTCTGGGGGGAGACCGGACCTTGGACTTGAGCTCAAAACGCGCGGGGTTGTACAAGGATCACGTCGCCGCCGAGCGCCTACGTTTTGATCGACTGATGAGACGCCTCAATCTCGACGCCATGTCTGTGACCTGTGGAGAAGGATGGCAGCAGGCGATGGTGCGGTTCTTCGAGAAACGCGCGCGGAGGATGCGACGGTGAGGGCGTGGATTTTGGCTTGTACGTTGGCTGTGGCAGCGACCACGGTCGGTAGCGCCCAAGCCGAGACCGGCTCCGAGGCTGTTGTTGAGGCGAAGGCGCCCGACAGCGTCCAGGATCCGCTTTCGGTGACCACTCGACTGACGCCCGAGGGCGAGCATCACATCGGAGATCTGCTGACTCTCGAGGTCCTGGTCGCGCACCCCCAGGGCTACACCGTAAATCTACCGATGGGTTTGGATTTTGCGCCCCTCGAGCTGGTTGAGACGATCGAAGGAGGGACGGAATCCACCGGGCAAGCGCTGCGAACGACCTTCACGCTGCGTCTTCAACATTTTGCCGTGGGCGAGGCCAGCATCCCTGCGTTTCGTGTGACCTATGTGGGTCCGGGGGGCGAGGTTCAGACCTTCACCGTCCCCGCGAAGTCCTTCGAGGTGGCCGCTCTGACGGCCAACGAGAGCGAGCCTGAGCGGCGAGGCGAGGACCCTATGCTCTCGTTCGAGTACCCCAACACGCGGATCGAGCTCATCGTTTACTCGTGTTTGGCCATGGCGCTGCTGTTGCCGCTGTTGTGGTGGTTGTTCCGGTATCTTCGACGTCGCGAAAAGGCCGTCGTCGTCGTGCCGCCGCGGCCACCCGACGAGGTTGCGCTCGCCGCCTTGCGCGATCTCGAGGCCCAACGCGATCGCATGATCGAAGCAGGGGAGTTTCAGCCCTACTACTTGGAGCTGACTGAGATAGCGAAGGGCTATCTGCAGGGTCGCTTCGCCATCGATGTGCTCGATCGTACGACCCAAGAGATCCGTGAAGACCTGGCACGCGCCGAGAGAAAACTCGAAGGCCTCGACTCCCAGCGCGTGGTCCAGTTTTTAGAAGATTGTGACATGGTGAAATTCGCTCGTTTCTCCCCGCCCAAGACCGAAGCCCGTGGAGCCCTCCAAGAGGTCCGAAGCATGGTGACGGACACAAGCAAGAAAACGACGAAGGCCGCGAAAGAGGAGACGAGCGCGTGAGGAGGGTCGTGCGCGTACTTGGCTTTTCGCTCTTCGCCGTAGCGATCGTCCTGATCTCGATCGCGTTGTTGATCGAGGGGGGCCCGCGTTACGTCGTGTTCGCTCAACCATGGTGGGGATTGTCGGCGCTAGCGCCGATGCTCGCGTTGATCGTTCAGGCTCGGATCTCGCGTCGACCTGCGACGCTTCGATTTTCGCGCAAAAAGAACCTCGACCGGATTCGTGGGGGCCTTGCCGCCTGGCTGGTCGACCTGCCGGATGGCTTCCGGTTCGCGGCCGCATTGTTGCTGGCGCTCGCCCTCGCGCGTCCCCAATCGTCGCGAGCGGACGAGCGCATCGAACATGAGGGCATCGACATCGTCGTCGCTCTGGATCTCTCGGAGTCCATGAGCAACCAAGACCTTCGCCCGACACGACTCGAAGCGGCGAAGGCGGTGATCGAGGATTTTATCATCCGCCGGCACCACGACAGGATCGCCCTGGTGGCGTTTGGAGCGAACGCATCGACGGTCGCTCCCTTGACCTTGGATCACAATGTGTTGATCCGCCTTGTCCGCCGCATGAAGCTGGGTGTCATGGATGGCACCCGCACTTCGATCGGGGGTGGGCTGGGTGTCAGTTTGAACCGCCTTGAGGATTCGACCGCAGACACTCGAATCGTCGTGCTGTTGACCGACGGTGTGCACAACGCGGGCGGTGTCGATCCTGACTCTGTGGCGCAGCGAGCCGCAGATCGCGGGGTTCGTATCTACACGGTCCTCGTCGGCCAGCATGGTCAAGGAAACAACCAGAGCGTCGATGCCGGACAGCTTGAGCGGCTGGCGAGCACCACGAAGGGCCTGGCCTACACGGCCCAGGATGTGGAGTCGCTCACCACCAGCTTTCAAGCGCTGCTCGACGATCTTATGAAGTCGACCATCGAAGGCGAGCAGGTTCGTGCCGAGCTATTTTACTGGCTGCTCTGGCCCGCGTTGTTGCTGATTCTATTGGAGGTGCTGTTGCGAAACACACGTCTGCGGAGGTTCCCATGAGCGCCACGAGACAGCTATCGCAGTGGATGCAACCCGAGGTCTCTTCTCGGGTCTTTGACGACTTCGGATTTCTTCATTGGGAGCGATTGTGGCTCGTGCTGGGTGTCGCACTAGCGATCGGGGCCTTTGTGTGGGGCGCACACCGCCGCAAACGAGCGATGGCTGCGCTGGGCAACCCTCAGATCATCGCTCGGCTCGTCCAGAGTGTCAGTCAAAATGGCCGCAGCGTACGAGCGGGCCTGGTGGTGGCATCGCTGGCTGCCCTTGTTTTTGCGCTGATGCGCCCTCAATACGGTGGCGTTGCCACCGTGAGCCCCTCGACGGGCTTGGATATCGTGCTGGTGGTGGACTACAGCAAGTCCATGTTGGCCCAGGACATCTACCCTTCGCGCAGCCAACGGGTCGAGGCTGAACTCAGTCATTTTCTTGAAGATGCTCGCCGGCGTGGTGACCGTGTGGGTCTGGTGATCTTCGCCGGGGCCGCCCGGGGTCTGCCGGTCACCTCCGATCTGTCCCTGCTTGAGCTTTATTTGCAGCGCGCCGATCCCAAGACAGAAGAGCCCGGCGGCACGGCGATCGGCAAGGCCCTGAACATGGGTGTCGATTTTCTGGTCGAGGCGCGGCGTGATACCGGCGCACAAGAGCAGGACTCGGTGGCGGACCCTGAGCGCTCCGACCAAGCTTTGATCCTTCTCACCGACGGTGAGGACACCGAGAGCCGGCCGCTGGAGGTCGCGGAGCGAGCCGCTTCGTTGGGCATTCATATCTACAGCGTCGGGATCGGGTCGGCGTCTGGTGAACCGATCGTCAAGTTCGACGAGGCCGGAGAAAAAATCGGCTACCAGACCGACGAGGACGGCAACTATGTCTTAACTCGTCTGGATGAAGAGACACTCAAGGGCCTTGCCGAGGCGACCCATGGCAGCTACGTCCGGGTCGACCCCAACAACTTCAGCCTCGATGTCTTGCGCCGTGAGTTCTCCAATCTCTCCCGTGCTGAACGCGAATCGACGATCGAGATTCATCGCCAAGAAGGCTACGCGCTGGCTGTTTTTCCGGCGTTGATTTTGCTCTGTCTCAGCTTGGCCATCGGCGATCGACGCAGAGAAAAGGTTCGGAGGTCCTGATGAAGTCTTCTACACTGCTCGCCGTGCTGCTCGCTGGATGGCTGGCACAGACACTTGCTACAACCAACGTCGATGTCGATCGTGCGATCGAGGCCTATGAGGCCGGGGAGCGTGAGGTCGCGATGGAGCACATTGAGGCCGCGATCGAAAGCCTCGGCGAAAAATCGGAGCTCCTTTTCGATCGTGCCTTGATTCTTTTGTCCATGACTGACGAAGAAAATTCGCCGAGCGACGCAAAGTCAGGTTTTGAGCGCGCCAGCGAGGCTGAAACACTCACCGTGAAGGCCTCGTCGCACTACGAGCTTGGAAATATGGCGCTTGATGGCGAAGATTGGGATGGCGCCATATCCGCCTATGTCGCCTGTCTGCGTGCGGACCCCAGCCACGAGCATGCGAAGTGGAATCTTGAGATCGCGCTCGAGAAGAAACGTCAAGAGGACGAGGACGAGGACGAGGACGAGGACGAGAGCGAGGACGAGAGCGAGGACGAGAGCGAGGACGAGGACGAGAGCGAGGGCGAGAGCGGCGAAGAGGGCGAGAGCGGCGAAGAGGGCGAGAGCGGCGAAGAGCCCGAAGAGGGCGAGAGCGGCGAAGAGCCCGAAGAGGGCGAGAGCGGCGAAGAGCCCGAAGAGCCCGAAGAGCGCGAAGAGCCTGAAGAGCGCGAAGAGCCCGAAGAGCCCGAAGAACCCAAGGCGATACAAGAGGCCGACATGGACGATGCGCTGCGCCAGCTCGATGAACAAGATCCCTTCATGATGGGCCGCTCCGGAGCGGGTCGGCCTGTGGCGAAGGACTGGTAGCGGGCGCGATGGTTGTGCCCTTGAATGAAGGTCGGCGTAGATTCTCACGGATCATGCTTGGTGGCGTCAGCTGTCTGTTCGTCGGTGTCTCGAACACCGCCGCTGCGGGAGGCGAGGTTGCGGTGTCGGCCGCGCTGGCCTCCCGATCCGTGCGTGTTGGCGAAGCCGTCGCGTTTGAAGTGACCATCGAGACCGTGGGAGCCGTGGGGGAGATCAGTGCGCCGCGTTTCCCCCGTTCGGAGGGGCTGGAGATCATCGGCCGCGGCAGTCGTACAGGCATGAGCTGGGGACGAAGCGCGACCCGTTCTCGAAGCTTTTCCTATGCCTTGGTGCCTTCGCAGGCCGGAAAAATCAGCCTCGATGTGCATGTGCGTGTGGGAGGCAAGGACTACGGGCTCTCGCCGGTGCCGGTGCTCGAAGTTGTCGGCATCTCAACTCTACCAAACGCGAACTCGCCGACCGAGGGGTCCGCCCACGCGCGTCCCACGGACCCGAGCGATCCGGTTGTGGTGTGGCCCACGGTCGACCGGGCCGAGGTCTACGTGGGCGAGCAAGTCAACTACGAGTTTGAGATCTGGGAGCGGGTGCGCAGCGAGATCACGATGCATTCGATGCCCACGTTTAAAGACTATTGGGTTGAGGAGCTGCCCACAAAGTCGGAGCGTCGGGATCAGATCTCTGGGGTTGGCTATCGCGTCCATCCGGGTCTGCGGAGAGTTCTGTTTCCGCAACGTGCGGGGCGGCTCCCGATCGGTGGTGGGACGGTCGCGGTGCAGCGCCGCAGCGGCTTGGGATCACTTTTTCGGCGACGGGGGGGCGGCGAAGCCGTGGAGATCGGCGGCCCACCTCTGACGGTCACCGTGAAGGCCTTGCCCGCCGCTGGGCAGCCACCGAATTTCATGGCCAACAACGTCGGGGTGTTTTCGATCGAGGCCACCGCCGACCGCACAGAGCTTGCCCAGGGGGACGCCTTGACACTGACGGTGCGTGTGTCTGGAGAGGGGAATATTCGTCTGTTGAAGCCAGACCCCTGGCCGAATTTGGAAGGCATGCGCAGCTACGATCCCACCCCCAGCGAGCCCGAGATCACCTTCGAGGGCGAGCGAATTCACGGAAGCAAGCGCTACGAGTTTTTGATCGTGGCCGAAGATGTCGGGACGTGGACGATCCCGGCCTACACTCTGTCTTTCTTTGATCCTGGTCGAGGGAAGTATCGGCGCGAGAGCACGAAGCCGCTCAAGATCCAGGTCGTTCCCGGCAAGGGAGCGGCCGCGGGGCGCCCAGAGGCGCGGCACGAAGAGGCCGACCCCGATCGACGTGCCGAGGATGACGAACTTGGCGACGGTCCCGAAGACCCGCTCACTCAGATTCTGGGCCTGGAGAGGCTGCCACGCAGTTCAGGGCACCGCGGAGAGACGGGGCCCCTAAGCTGGAGAACCTCCGTGGCGGCCGTTTCGGGGATTTTAGGCCTGGGATGGGCAGGAGGTCGTTTGTATGGGCGTCTCGGGCCCGATGAGCGTCAGCGGGCTCGGTCGGTACGGGAGGCTCAAAGACGAGAGCAACTGGCGCAGGCACATGCCGCGGTGGCCACGGGCGACGGATTTTATACGGCGCTGTCGGGTCTCTTGCACGGGGCTGCGGTTGCGCGGGCCGGGGCTGCGGGCGCCGGCTTGACCCGAGAACGACTGTTGACGGTGTTGAAAGATCAGGGCCTTGCCGATCAAGAGATTGAGAGTCTACGGGGAATGCTGGACGCCTGCGACGGGGCACGGTTTGGCGCGGGCGTTGGAGACCCAGAGTCTCGAAAGGCCATGCTGACCCAGGCCGAGACGATGATCTCACAGCGAACTTGGAGGGTACGTTGATGACCGAGACCGCTTTCAGAGGTCCGCGGGCGCCGAAGGTGGGGATGCTCGCCCTAGGTTTGGCGCTGAATGTTTTGGTCCCGAGCCGTGCGGGCGCCGATGTGGTCGACGACGCCTATGTATCGGGGGGGGAGGCGGCAGGCCGTGGCGACTGGGACGACGCGATCGTTCACTACGAAGAGGCCCGCAGACTGTTGCCAGGGCGCTCCGCCGTCTTGGATCATGACCTCGGTGTCGCCTACGGAAACGCCGGCAAGATTGGCCTGGCCATCTTTCATCTGCGTTTGGCCCTCGGCGCTGAGCCGGGAGACGACGTGAGCGAATCGGCTCGGCGCAGCCTAGGAATTCTGAGGCGGCGCGCGGAGTTTGCTGCTGCCGCTTCGGGGGCTCAGATCTCGCCACCGGCAGGCTGGCTGGATCTCGTGGTCTCGGGCCTCGCCGCAACCAGTGTCGCTTGGGTGACGGCGGTCAGCGGATGGCTGTGGCTGCTTGTCCTGGGTCTGCGTTGGCTGGCCACGGCGGGAAAAATCCGTCGTTCACGAGTCTCTCGACCCGTGGTGTGGCTGTTCGGATGGGTGTTTGTGGTCGGAGGGGCGGTTCACTGGGTGGCCGAGGATGCCGAGCGATTTGGGGCGCGAGCCATCGTTTTGGAGGACAGCGTTGAAGTCCGTGAAGGTCCTGGGTCCCACCGCACGGTTCAGTTTGACCTGCAAGGAGGGTCACGGGTGCGTGTTGTCGAGGAGTCCGGGGCGTGGAGCAAGGTCCGTGTTCCTGGCGGACTTCGTGGATGGGTCTCGCGTTCGGCCCTCGGTCATCTCGCACAGCCATAAACAGGCGCGATCGTCCTTCTTTGCTCGGGGCGCAGAAGGACGATCGTGTCGGGTACCTAGCGGTCGTCGCGGAGCGTTGCGGTCTCGTCGTAGGCGGTCATATGGGTGACCGTGGCATTGAGGATCGAGATGTTTCGGGCATCGGCGCCAATGTGAAATCCGAGGGCATCGGGGGCATCGTTGGGACCGCCATTGGCCACAAACGAGAGCCCGGCCTCGACTTCGTCGATCGTACACTCTTCGATCAGAACGTTTTTGGTGTCGGTCAAGAGATCAATACCAATTGCGCTCCCGGCAAAGGTCGACAGGTCGCTGATTTCCGCGTCGTAAACCACGATTTTTTTGGATCCCGCGAAGGAGTAACCGCGGACCTTTGTGCCGCCGTATCCAGACAAGGTTGCTTCTGGGTGGGAGAAACTGTAGCAGCCGCAATCGTCCGATCCAACATTTCCGAGATTGACGAGGTCACTGGCGCTGGTGTGATCGAGGGTGACTCGGGCAGCTCCATCGATCCGATAGCCGATCACGCCCTTGTTGACGTGAAACATGGTGTCGCCGTTGCAGAGGTAGTCCGAGGGGCCGGAAACGAGGACATCGAGCGTATCTTCGTTCTCGATCCAGTCGACAATCTCCGGAGTGATGTTGAGGCGGCTGACATCGAGAAAGCTGGGGAACTCGTTGTTGTGTGCGGCCTTGGCGACCAGGGCTTGGGCGTTGGCGAGGGCGTTGCCCGTGTAAGTACCGCTGGACTCGTTCAAGGAAGAGACCGTAACGGGGAGGCCCGTGTCGGGGTGTCGATTGCGTACCATGAAGAGCGCTCCGACGGGGTCACGAGCAGGATCGGAGCCTTGGCGCAGGGCGACGACCTCGTTGACAAAGGAATGCTGCCGAAGAACGTGCACATCCGTCAATGTGATTCGGCGTGCGGGGGGCGTGGGGGCGTAGGGGAAACCTCCAACTGCGGCGCCGAGCGGATTAATGAGGTAGCCGTAGGAGTTTCCGTCCACGATTCCATGTTTGTTGTGGAAGAGGGCGTATTCTTCGGGGTGCTGAATCGGGTCGATGGAGCCGAGGCCATCGAGGATGACGTCTTCATGGACATTGTTGATGGCCAAGCGAAGGTCCGCTTGGATATCGAGGGCATCATGAAGGAGCCCTTGAACACCGAGTGTCGTCGTCGATCCGGATTGCACGAGCCAGTCGACGTAGGGCGCGATGAACCGGGCATTTGAATAGGTGCCGAGGACGGGGACATCGTCTCGACTCTCGGCTTGGCTGTTCTTGATGTGGAGTCGTCGGACTCCATTGAGAGCGACCGCTGCGACCTCGTAGTCCAGAAAATCGACGTTACGAATGGTGACGACTCGGTTGTCATTTCCGTGGATACCATGATGGGCGCTGCGCCCGATCGTGCCGTTGCGAATGGTGACCTTGCGGGCCGAATGAATGATGTCGCCAAAACCGGATGGACCTTGGTTGGGGATGAATGGCTGATCGGCCAGCTCGATCACCGAGAAGAAACGCTGCAGGAGGGCATGTTCCGCGCTTTGCTCGATGGTGTGACCGTTGAGGTTCAGGACGACGTTTTTGGCATCGATCGTGAGCGCGGCAAAAAAACCAATCCCGAAGGCCGCGGGGTCGTATTTTCCGTTGGCGGGATCGCCCAGCTGCGAGGGGAAAGGCAAGCCTGCGGTGTAGGCATCGAGCACGGTGACACCATCGTCGGCGAGCGATCCGACCGGATGAGGGTTGAAGGTGATGTCTTCTGCAAGAATGTAGGTGCCACGTTTCGTGATCTGGTACGTACCATCGTCAAAATCGGCCTGGTGGAGATAGACGACCCTGCGCCGCTGCGCAGGTTCCTCGGCGGAGGCGGTGCCGGCAGGCAGCAGGGTGAGCGCCGAGGCTGCGAGGAGAAATTGAGAGGAGAAGGTGCGAAGGATATTCATCGGTCGTACTTTGTTTGCATCACAAGAGTGAGGGACCACTCTCGAAATTAGAGATCAACGAGATTCAGCATTGTTGAGTCTCGACATTGTTGTGGATTGCTCCACATTTAGATTCACCGCAGGCTTAATGCCGTACGGTGATCTGTCAAGGCTCCACGCGACTGAAAGACGTGGACCCGCAGATATTCGCCTTCAGGATGGTGCAAGGCGGTGGGGTGATCGGGCCCTGGGCCCCACTGGGCGATTCTACAAAAATCGAGCCCCCGATCGGCCGCGGCCCGACGAACGACGAGATCCAGTTGCTCGCCGTCAAGATGATGACTGCAGCTGCACAGCGCGAGAAAGCCTGCGGTCTCGATGCGCGGGACCAGCTGACCGACGATTCGGAGCATGGCGTTGCGAGCACGCGAGAGGTCGCGAGGGCTGGTCGCAATCTTGGGCGGATCAAAAATGACCGAGCCAAAGGGCCCTTGAAGAGGCGCCGCGTCCAGCGGAGAGAACATGTCCGTCTCGACAAATTCAATTTCAAGGTTGTTGGCGGCTGCGTTTTTTGCAGCCGAGGCGAGGGCGGGGCGGCTGCGGTCGACTGCGACACAAGGGACGCCGAGGGCCGCGGCATGCAGTGCGAAGCCACCGACGTGGCAGCCGAGATCGAGCATCGGGCCGCCGTGACTGTGGGCAAGCTTCGCAAAGCGCCGACGATTCTCCCGCTGATCATGGTAGGCGCCGGTCTTTTGGGCCGGGGGTCCTGGGACCTGAAGGGAGAGCCCAAATTCGCGATAGCGGAGCGTCTTCGGTGGATCGGGGGTGATGCCAGCGGCAATCCCCTCGCGGCGGGCAGCCTCTTCGGGCCTGAGCACGATGGCTTGTCCGTCGAGGTGAGTGTGCATCCATTCGAGGATTCGCGGCACAAGGCAGTCCATGGGCGCGGTGGTCACTTGCACGATTCGAACGGCGTCGTAGCGATCGACGACCAGTCCCGGGAGACCATCGCCCTCGCTGTTGACTTCGCGGTATCCGGTGGTCGAGTCGCTGGAGGCCAGGCCCAAGGTCCTGCGCGCGGCGTAGGCTGCGGACAGCCGTCGTTCGAGCCAGTCGGGGGGGGGCGGGGTTTCTCCGGCGCACAGCACTCGCAGGCAGATCTCGGAGTCGGGCGAGTAGAGACCCCAGGCGAGGGTGTTGCCCTTGTGATCGCAGAGATAGGCCGAGGCGGCCGGGTCGGGAGGCCCCGAAATCTTGGCGAGTTGTCGCTTTCGGATCCAGCTGCCTGGGCCAGGAAAGAGCCGCTTGTTGTTGCGATGAAGTTCGAGGCGAACCGCCATGGGGAATGGTAGCGGCTTTTGGTGGGCGAGACGCCAAGCGCGGCAAGAATCACGTTATGGTCCGCGGGTGCTGGCTCTCGGTCTCCCCTGGTTGTTGTCGACAACCCTCGCGACGGTGTCTCCTGAGGGGGCAGAGCGCGGGAACACCGTGCTCGATCGACCGCTGGGGGAGACGACCTATTCGGTGGCGGCCGTCGGCCGGGCCGCCTTTTTGATCGGCAACGGGTCGGCGGTGATGCAGCCCTTTGGCTTCGGCATTGCCGCGCAGCTGCGTGTGCATGCGCTTCGCTTGGCGAGGACGCGGGTGGGCCTGGCATTTCATGGGGGCTACGCCCGCTGGAGCGAGGGCCAGCAGGTTCTCCAATGGGGAGAAGACGGAGAGACGATGGAGCGGGTCTCGGTGCTGTCGGTGGTTGACCTCAGCGTCGGCCCGTCGCTGCAAGTCCCCTTGGGGCCGCTTTTTGTGGTGCTCGATGGAGGCGTGGGGGTAGGTATCTCTCAGTTTGAGCGGCCCTTGAGCTCTCGGCCGGAACACGATCAACAAGCGGCGAGCGCCGACCTCTTGTTGCGGGCAGGACTAAGCCTGGGGATCCCCCTGTTTCGTGACCATGGGTTGCTCGTGGGTGTTGAAGTCCAGCAGTTGTTTTCGGGGGTGCGCATCGTCAGCGACCCCGCGATCGGTGATGTCGATCCCGAGAAAAATCTCAAGGTCTTCGACCTCCATTTTTCAGCGCTTCTCGGCTACCAGCGTTGGTTTTGAAAGGCAGAGCATGAATTTACAAAAACATCCCACAAGAAATGCACCCCGTGGCCCGGTCGTCCTTACCGTGATGGATGGCCTCGGCCTCGGCGACGGTGACGAGGGTGATGCCGTCGCGTTGGCACGCACGCCGACCTTGGATTGGTTGATGGCGCTCTCCTCAAGCACGGCACTGGTTGCTCACGGGCGGGCGGTGGGCATGCCGAGCGACAAGGACATGGGCAACAGCGAGGTCGGGCACAACGCGCTTGGGGCGGGACGTGTTTTTGAGCAGGGGGCGGCCCTGGTCGAGCAGGCCCTGCGCAGTGGTTCGCTCTTTGATGGCGAAACCTGGCGCGCCTGCATCGAACGTGTGCAGGGTTCGGGGCAGCCGCTGCATTTCATGGGATTGCTCTCCGACGGCAACGTGCACTCGCATATCGATCATCTGTTGGGGATGATCGAGAGGGCTGCGACCGAGGGGGTGAAAAAAGTCCGGGTGCACATGTTGAGCGACGGCCGAGATGTCAGCGGTCGCTCCGTTTTGGGCTACATCGATCGTCTTGAGGCGACCTTGTCTCGCCTCTGTGCGAAGGGATTTGACTACAAAATAGCGAGCGGCGGGGGCCGAATGCACCTGACGATGGATCGCTATGAGTCGGACTGGGGCATGGTCGAGCGCGGCTGGAGTACCCATGTTCGTGGCGAGGGGCGGGCCTTCACGAACGCCCGTGAGGCCGTTGAAACCCTTTATGGCGAAAGTGATGTCACCGACCAGCACCTCGGCGCGTTTGTGATCGCCGATGGCGACGGTCCGGTGGGCACGATCTGCGACGGGGCTGCGGTCATCTTTTTTAACTTTCGTGGCGATCGAGCCCTCGAGATCACACGGGCCTTTGAAGACCCGAATCTCGCTGCCTTTGATCGCGGACCTCGCCCCGACGTGCTCTTTGTCGGAATGATGCAATACGACGGCGACCTCCAGCTTCCCGCGCGCTTTTTGGTGAAGCCACCGAGCATCGACCGAACCATGGGAGAGCTTTTGGCGGGGACGGGTCGCACGCAGCTCGCCTTGGCAGAGACCCACAAATTTGGTCACGTCACATATTTTTGGAACGGAAATCGGACCGCGATGTTCGAACCGCGCCAAGAACGTTATCTTGAGGTGAACTCTGGGGGGGGCGAGTTGCAGCTGCGTCCGTGGATGAAGGCGGCCGAGGTCACCGACGTGTTGCTCCAGGAGATCGATCGTGGGATGGCGCCCGGGCGGGCTTTTGACCTGGTGCGAGTGAACTACGCCAACGCCGACATGGTTGGACATACCGGAGACCTGCGGGCGTCGATCATGGCGGTCGAGGCGGTCGATCTTTGTTTGGCGCGGCTGGTCGCAGAGACTCGGCGACGCGAGGGGGTTTTGATTGTGACCGCAGATCACGGCAACGCCGATCAGATGTACGACGGTCGAGGCGAGCAACGAAAAGTGCGAACGAGTCACAGCCTCAATCCCGTACCGTTTGTGATCTTCGATCCGCGGGGGGCCCCAGAGATGGCGCCGCATTCCGCCCCGGGGCTGGCGAATGTCGCGGCGACGACCTTGGAGCTGATGGGTTTGGCGGTCCCCGAGGGTTACGAGCCGAGCCTCTTGGCCTGAAGTTGCGCTCGGGTCGGTCTCCAGCCGGCGAAGACCTCGGCACGGGCGCGGCCTGAGGCCTTCGCCGTGTAAAGGGCCCGGTCTGCGGCTTCCATCAGGCGTGCTCGTATGGACTCAAGCGTCGCCGATGGCTCCGGGGTGTTTGGATCTATAGCGAGTGCCTCGGTGTCGACGATCCCGATGCTCAGGGTGAGGGGCAGCGCCAGAGGGTTGGCGTGAATGAGTTTCGCCTGAAGACGGTCCGCCACTACGCTGGCACCGCGTTTGTCGCAGCCGCTGAGCAGGATTGCGATCTCGTCGCCTCCGACACGCGCCGCGATGTCGCTCGGGCGGATCACCCCGCGAATGCAGTCGGCCACCACGACAAGCGCGCGATCTCCGGCGGCGTGGCCGAGCGCGTCGTTGATGCCCTTAAAATGGTCGAGGTCGCAGAGCATAAGCGCGCTGTGTTCGGCGTGTCGGGTGTGGCGGTCGAGCGCCTGATCGACAAAGGGCGCGAAGCCTCTGCGGTTCCAAAGCCCCGTGAGAGGGTCGGTGCAGGCCTCTCCGGCCAGACGCTGGGCCTCGATGGCCCGGCTGTGGAGCCCTGAGATGAGGCCCATTAGGGATTGGATAAGGGTATGGCCGTGTTTGTCGGTGGGGTCTGCCAGCTCGACCGCTAAAATACAGGGATCTCGGCTTGCGCTGGCAGAATCGAGCGCGATCGTGATGTGCGCGCTCGATCTGGACTCGTCGCCGAGGGCATCGACGCCGGCCCAACGAACCTGGTGCAAGAGCCCCAAGCTGGCCGCGGCCCGGTGGGTGATGTCGTCAGGGGTCTTCGCTTCGATCAAGAACTCCAAGATTCTGGTGAACAGCTGCCAGTCTGGGACCGGCTGGACGTCTCGACGCAGTCGCAAGGGGGAGCGCGGTTGGGCGAGGAAGGGGCTTGAGCTTTGCGGGGCGGTCAACACGGTGGGGCAGACAACAGCAAGGAGAGTGCCAACATCGCGCTGATTTGTGCGCTTCTTGCGCTAGCTGTTTCGTAATTTGACAGGCGCGCGCACGACGCTTCGCTTTTCCCCACAAAACTGCCGGGGTCTGCTAGGCTTGTGTCGCTTTTTTCAGAGCCAGGCAAACCAACTATGTCTCCCAAGCTTCTCCGATTCGGTCTGTGTACTCTCGCGCTGTGCGCACTTGGTTCTACATCATGCAAAGAGGGGGGCGGCTCTTCCTCGAAGAGAAAATCTGACCGTGCACGCTGGGTCGACTCGCCCAGCTCAGGCACCAGCACCGACAACAAGATCGTGATTCCTGGGCTCGGCGTGAGCTTCGAGAAGCCCGAGGTGTTGTACGTTTATAAAGAATGTGCGGAGACCGCACATTCGCCTGACGGCCCCGACAAAAAATGGATCCCTGTGATTCGTTGTGAGAGCGCGACCTCGGGCGACTACGATGAGTATGCCGATGAAGAAAGCTCGGGTGGGGGGCTCTCCATGACGATCTACGCAGCCCACAAAGACCGGGTGATCAACGAGCGTACCGTAGAGACCTTTCGCGCGAGTTACCAAAATGCTGGCTACATCGTCGATGACGTCAGTTTTATGGAGGACTACATGGGCAAGCCGGGCCGTCGGGGCGTCGAAGCCCGTCTGCACCTGATGGACAGCTCTACGGGCTACCCCTCCCGAGAAATCCAGCGCTTTATGTTCCCCCGCGGAGACGTGCTCTTTATCGTGCACATCGATTATCCCTATGGGGACGATCGCAGCGGGATCAACAACGACTGGCAGCGCATTTTTTGGAACTTCGAGTTCGACGAAGAGATCGCAGCGGCGTCCGTCGGCGAAGGTTAGCGCCCCCATGGATACGTCGCCCAGGGCCCGCTCGGTCCCTGGGCGATTTTGTTTGCCCCTGTCTCGATCGTGAAAAATTTGATGAATCCGGTCTATCTCGACCACAACGCAACCACGCCCGTCGCCCCCGAGGTTCGCGACGCCATGCTTCCGTGGCTGGGTGCCCGTTGGGGAAATCCTTCCAGCGGTCACGCGCATGGCAAGGATGCCGCCGATGCGGTCGAGCGGGCGCGTGGCCAGCTCGCAGATCTCTTGCACGCGAAACCGGAGGAGATCATTTTCACCAGCGGGGGCACCGAGTCCAACAATATGGTCTTTCGCAGCTTTGAAGGGGCTGCGGTCGGACGGGTCTTGATCAGCGCAGTTGAGCATCCGTCGGTCCTGGGGCCCGCCGAGGCCCTGGCGCAGCGCGGGTGGAAGATCGATCGCTTCCCTCCTTCGTTTAATTCCGTGATCGACCTGCTCACGCTACGCGACACCTTGAGCTCTCCCGCCGCGTTGATCTCGGTGATGCTGGCGCAAAATGAGACCGGGTCGATTCAGCCCGTCGCAGGGATCTGTGGGGCGGCCCGCGACGGGGCCGAAGAAACCGTGATCCACACCGACGCGGCCCAGGCGGTCGGAAAAATCCCCGTCGACCTGCGAGCGCTTCGGGTCGATTGTTTGAGTCTTGCCGGCCACAAATTTGGTGCGCCACAGGGCATTGGCGCGCTGTTTGTACGCGAGGGTCTCAAAATTGCGCCGCTGATGCTCGGTGGTGGCCAAGAGCAGGGACGCCGCCCCGGTACACAAAATGTGCCTTACATCGTCGGCCTTGGCGAGGCGGCAGAGCGAGCAGGCACGAAGCTGGCCGAGCAGCAGCTCGCGCATCGCCGTTTATGCACACGGCTCTTCGACGGCCTAGCGAAGACCATTCCCGAGATCGAAAGAACCGTCAGCGCCGGACCGGTGCTGCCCAACACTTTGCATGTGTCGATCCCCGGATGCGACAGCATGGCGCTGCTTGCCGACTGTCCGCAGGTGAGCGCCTCGACCGGGAGCGCGTGTCATAGCGGCGCGCGAGGAGGTGTTTTGACGGCCCTCGGCATGCCCAAAAACCGCCAGCGCGGTGCGTTGCGGCTGAGCGTCGGCCAGGGGCTCACAGGGCTGGACATCGATCGTGCGATCGTCGCCCTGGTCGAAGCTTGGCAGCGGCAAGCGACCTAGGGCTTAGGGAGGCTCGAGGGGCGCCAGCCCTGCTCACGCAGGGTCAAGACTTCGAAGCCCGTCTCGGTGACGAGGATCGTGTGTTCGGTCTGGGCGGTGCGAGATCCGTCGCGCGTGATCGCGGTCCAGCCGTCGGCCAGGGTCTCGTGTTCGGGCTCTCCGATCGTCAGCATCGGTTCGATCGTAAAGGTCATGCCTGTCTTTATGCGCCGACCGGTGCCGAATTTTCCGACGTGTGGCACCTGGGGCTCCAGATGAAAGCCGCGGCCGATCCCGTGGCCGCAAAAAGCCTCGACCACCCCAAGCTGGTGTTCGTTATGGGCGAACTCATAGATGGCGGCCCCGATGTCGCCGATACGCTTCTTCGGAGCGACTTCTAAGATCCCTTTCCACATGCTCTCGCGGGTGATGTCGATGAGGCGCTGTGACTCGGCGCTGATCTCCCCAACCGCAAACATCTCGGAGGTGTCGCCGAAATAACCGTCGACGATGGTCGTGATGTCGAGGTTGATGATGTCACCTTCGCGCAGCACCACCTTCTTCGAGGGGATGCCGTGGCAGATCACCTCGTTGGGCGAAGTGCAGATCGATTTTGGAAACCCTCGATAGTTGAGTGGGGCTGGGATGGCGCCATGATCAACGATGTACTCGTGGCAGAGCCGGTCGAGCTCTAGGGTATGCACGCCGGGCTGCACAAAGGGGCCGATGTAGTCGAGAACGTCCGCCGCGAGTCGGCAGGTGGTCCGCATCTTTTCGATCTCTCGGGGACTCATGATTTGCAAAGACATGTAGCGTAAAACACGCACTTCGGTGCGCGCGTCGCTAGCATGGTTGGGGGCGTGCACAGGGTCAAGCCTTGGACCGCGCGAAGGATGCGATAAGAGCGCTATCCGGGCTGCGGCCGCGCGCCTTCTCGGTTGGCCAGCGACGAGGCCTGTGCCACCCTGCGCGATTCGTGGGAGCCTCCGCAAAGCAGCTTGAGGGGTCGTGCTTGGCGAGCCTGGCCCGGCGAAAGCTTCTGATCTTGGGAGGCAAGGGCGGCGTGGGCCGCACGACGGTCGCCGCTCAGTTGGGTCTTGCGCTGGCCGAGCGCGGAAAGAGAGTGTTGGTCGCGACCACGGGCCATGACGACCGTCTGGCTTGGATGCTCGACCGCCCAGCCTTGAGCGCGGTGGCCACACCAATTCACCCCAGGCTCTGGATCCAGCGGCTCGTGCCCGCCGACTGCCTGCGCGAGTACGGGAGCATGGCCCTGCACAGCCGGCGACTCTCCAAGCTTGTGTTTGGAAATCGTGTGGTTCGGCGGCTGCTGGATGCCGTGCCGGGGGTCGACGACTTCGCGGTGCTTGGCAAGGTCTGGCATGAGGCGATCTGTGGGACCCAGTTCGATGTGGTGATCTTCGACGGTCCGGCGACGGGGCATCTGCGTCTCGCGCTTGGGGTCCCGAGCGCCATTGTCGACACCGTGTTCGAGGGGCCGTTGGCCACGGAGGCCGCACGGATCAAGGCCGCGCTGGAAGACCCCGAGGTGACCGCGGCCGTCCTGGTCTCGGTCGCGGAGCGCTGGCCATTGACCGAGTTGGCTGAGCTGGCGACCGCGCTTGAACGCCCGCTCGGGGTGGGTGTGGGCGCCTTGGTGATCAACAAGTTGTGGCCGGCATCGCTGCCCGCCCTCGATCTCGAAGAAGACGGCGAGATGGAGCGTACGAGGCTCAAAGATCCCGCGCTCGCGGAGGCGGCACGGGTGGTTGAGGGCAGCTGTCGCCGCGGGCGACGTCAGCGAGCCGAGCTCGATGCCTGGCTTGAGCAGCATCGTGGCGCCTCATGGCTGGCGGCCGGCCGTCTTGAATTGCCTTGGGTTCCTGGCGGGCTCGAGTCCCGCGAAGCGCTGCTCGGGTCGCTCCGGAGCCTTCGTTGGGTGCCCACGATCACGGCGAATCGTCATGCGCCTCAATGACGCACAGGGTCTTGCCGACCTCCACCACATCGCCCTGGGCGACCTCTACCTTGACCACGGTTCCGGAGAGAGGCGCATGGAGCTCGTTCTCCATTTTCATCGCCTCGACGATCACTGCCGGGGCGCCCTCTTTGATCTCGTCGCCGACGCGCACCAGAACCTTGACCACCCGCCCCGGCATGGGGGCCTCGATTTTTCCACCGTCGTTGCCGCCACCGCTGACGTCCGAGAGCGCTGCTGCCAGGGCGGCCGCCTCGGCGGTCTCCACCGTCAGCGTGACCCGTTGGCCGCGAACGACGGCTTGATGGGGGTTTCGGGGGTCGTCGAGCGTCACGCCGATCTGCGCCGCGCTGTCCGGGGCACGCACCAGTGTCGTACCCTTGGGCGTCGGCAGCACCGTATGCTCCACATCGTCCACAAAAATCCGACGCGGAGGGCCTGCGTCGATACGAACCTCGTGTTCACGATCACCTACACGAACTTGAAAGCGCTGCGCACGGGACACTCGCGGAGCGTAGGCCAAGGTCAGGAGCCCGTCCATGCTACCGGATGAGGATTGTTGGGCGGAGCTCAGCGCGGGCCGCAAGTTGTTGGTCTGTGTTGGACCCGGAGGTGTCGGAAAGACGACCTGCGCCGCAGCCTTTGGTCTCCGTGGGGCACGCTCCGGTCTTCGTGTGGCCGTGGTCACGGTCGATCCCTCCATGCGTCTTGCCCAGGCCCTCGGGATTGGCCATGGAGAGGGAATCGCGGGGCAGCGGGTGCGTGTCGAGGGCGCAGGCTCCGGGCCCGATGGCCGTGGGAGCCTTGAGGCCTTGGTCCTCGATGGGAGCCGCGTGTTCGAGACGATCGTGCGCAGCTGTGCCTCTTCGCCGGCGGGCGCCGAGAAGATTTTGAAAAATCGTATGTACCAGGCCTTGGCGCAGCGGCTCAGCGGGGCCACCGAATACGCGGCCATGGCCCAGGTGCAGATGCTGAACGACGCCGGGGCCCATGACCTTATTATTTTGGACACGCCGCCCACGGCCAACGCGATCGATTTTCTTCGGGCCCCTGCACGCCTTCGGGAGCTTGTTGAGAGCCCCGCCGTGGGTATCTTGCGCGGTTCAAGCTCGCTCGGCGCCCGTGCGTTTGGGCTCGGGGCTGGCGTCGTAGTTAAGACCTTGGCCCTGATGGGAGGCCGTCATTTCATGGGCGAGTTCGGCGAATTCCTCGGTGAGTTCACCGAGGTCTTGCGCGAGTTTCATCGTCGAGGTGCAGATTTCGAGGCCCAGTTGATCTCGCCGACGACGGCTGCGGTTGTGGTCACCACCTGCTCTCCATTCTCTGTGCGTGAGGCCACCGGCTTCATGGCGGATCTTCGCGTACACGGGATCCGTGTGTCGGCGATTGTGCTCAATCGCACGGATGCCCCGATGATGGCCCCAGAGGGTGAGCCGAGCTCGCCCATGATTCGCTCGTTTTTGCGCCGACAGCTGGGTGAAGCGCAGCTCGATCGGCATGGGCAGGCTTTTGCCGAGGTCCTGCGAGGCGAGCGAAAACAGCGGCGTTCGTCCGCTCGGGTTCTTGAACGTCTGCACGCAGAGGAGCCGGAGCTAAGGATCTTTACCGCTGCTCGTCGTTCGGAGCCGCCGCAGAGCCTTGCTGATCTCGACGCCCTCGCCGACGAGTTGCTTCACTTCCGGTGAGCGAAGTCGTTCTTCACGCGAGGGGCGCAATCGTGAAAGGGGGGAGAAGGTTCGAGCGGAGGCGCGCCTCGAACGATCGTTCGCCATGATTCATGCAGATGAGGTACTCGGGGAGCATGATCCGCGCGAACCTCAGAGCCCTGCTGGGTAGTTTTTCCCTGCTTTTTGTCACGACACTGGCGGCTTCGGCCTGTGGAACAAGCAGTGACGGTAAACAGAGCACCGATTCCGGCTCTGGAGACGGAGACGGAGACGGAGACGGAGACGGAGACGGAGACGGAGACGGAGACGGAGACGGAGACGGAGACGGAGACGGAGACGGAGACGGAGACGGCGATGGAGACGGAGACGGCGATGGAGACGGAGACGGCGATGGAGACGGAGACGGCGATGGAGACGGCGACGGCGATGGAGACGGCGATGGAGACGGCGATGGAGACGGAGACGGAGATGGCGATGGAGACGGCGATGGCGATGGAGACGGAGATGGCGATGGAGACGGAGACGGAGATGGCAGCGCTACGGCCTGCGAAGCCAACGATGGTGACGCAAGCTGCCTCGCCTGCGAGAAGGACAAATGCTGCACCAAGCTCGTCGACTGCCTAGCGAGCACCGATTGCGTCTGCGTGCGTGACTGTGTTGCCGATGGCGGAGGTCAGTTCGACTGCATCTCCACCTGCGACGTTCAAGGATCGACCTCGGTGATCGACGCCCTGCACGTCTGCCGGCAGATCTCTTGCGGGACCGCCTGCTAGATTAGAAAATCTTGGGCGACCGACCAGACCTTGTCGATCGATCCCTCAAGGGGATGGTCGTCGTCGACCTCGTGCAGCCGAATCTCAGGGTGGGAGGCGATGTAGTCGCGCGAGATCTGAATCGGTACCACGAAGTCGCGGGTGCCGTGAATGATCTGCATCGGGCAGCGCGGCCTCGGTTGGGCGGGATGCCGATGTACGTCGGTCATAAATTCCCAGTGCAGCCTCTCGGCCTTCCCGGTCGGGCCTGGAAAGAGAAAGCTCCTGTCGGCCTCCCATCGGGTCATCACGGCCGTACCGAGCAGCGCCGGCCATCGTGCGACAAAATCGAAGGCGGGGCATAAAAGCAAAAGGCGGTCGACCCGGTCGGGCCGCAGCTCCGCCCACCGAGCGCTGAGATAGCCACCCATGCTGGAGCCGATCAAGCGCCACGTGAAGGGCCCGTGCAGGTCCTGCATCTGTTGGTCGAGGCGGTCGAGGTAGGCGAGGTTCAGCGTGAATGTTTGGGTAGCGAAGCTCGGTCGGTTGAGCTCAGGACATTCAAAGCGGAGGTCCCGTTGCGCGAAGCGTCGCTTGAGCTCTTGGCCCTTGCGCGACTGGCTGCTGGAGGCGAAACCGTGGATGTAGGCGTGCAGGTGCTTCATGGCCGGCTTGCTAGGGCGTGGGGAGGGAGCCGAAAAACTCGGCCACACGTTCGTGGTAGCGGGTCTCGGAGAGCTTGGCGATGTTGTGGGGGCCGTGGAGGTCGACGAAGGTCTTGTCGCGGCTCCCGGAGGCCGCATACAAGGCGCGGCCTTGGGCATAGGGCACCAGCCCGTCCTCGTGTGAATGTGCGTGCAGAAGCGGGATCTTGATGGCGCCTACGCGATCGATTGAAGCCAGCTGCGTGCGTGCGATCAGGCGAACCGGGTACATCCAGTAGCGGTTCGCGGCGGTGTCGGGGATGGACGTAAAGGTCGCTTCCAAGATCAGCGCCCGCGGGGCCTCGGCGCCCTCGGTCGCGGCGACTTCGGTTGCGAGGTAGACGGCCATTGCACCCCCGAGCGAGCGCCCCCAAAGCACGATCGAATGTGGATCGATGGCGCGCTCGTGGGTCAGGTGGCCCCACATGGCGTGCAGGTCGCGGTAGATGCCTTGTTCCGAGGGACTGCCGCTGCTGTGGCCAAATCCGCGGTAGTCGAACATCACTACGTCGTAACCGTGGCTCAAAAGCTCGGGAAGCATCGACGCGCGGTGTCCAATGTTTCCGGCGTTGCCGTGGCAATACAAAATCGTGCCGCGGGGTTTCTCGACCTGTGAGGTGTGCACGTACCAGCCGTGCAGGGTCTCGCCGTCGGGGGTGGGCACCGAGAGATCTTCGAAGGTCGCGTCGAAGTCGGCGGGGGTGTGCCCAAGATGCTCCAGCGGGACGAAAATCATGTGGCTCTGCAGCAGGAGCAGCAGGCCAAAAAATGCCTGGTAGACGTTCGCCGCGAGCACTGTGACGGCGAAGCCCAAGATGGCGAGCGATCGCCCGGCGCGACGCAGGATCTGGCTTGGCCGTCGCGGGCCGTCGGCCTGGACGGTGGAATGCACGTCGTCAGTCTGTCAGGCTGTGGCGGTGTCGTCCATCCTCGGTCCGGATTGGTCTCACCGGTTGTGTACGTGGCGCGCACCTCGCTCGTCATGGTCTGAACGAGAGCGTCATGCGGTCCGAATTGACGCCCACATCATTCCGACAATTGAACTGAAATTCGGGCTAGTCTACGGCGTGCAGTTTGGATCCGGTCCCAGGGGGTTGTTGGCGATGTTCGTCGCCGCGGGGCTTGGATGCACCCCGACCCCTGAGGGTCTAGAGAATCTCGATGGGTCGGGGTCCGACGCGAGCGCCGAAGAACCCCGCGTCGCCATGCACGGGGTTTTCTCGCCCTCGTGCACCGATGTCGTCTCTGTGGTTCATGGCTTTTACGAAGGCAGCCTCCAAGACTCCGCGGCGGGCGCGGCAGAATTTTGTGGGATCTCGGGCCCCGCGATGTTTGTAGAAATCGACATCCCGCGGCGCGCCGACCTGACCGTCGAGGCCGTGGGCACCCAGGCCATTCCGACGGTTGTGGTCCTGCCCAAGGGCTGCGTCAAAGACCAAGAGCTGGCGTGTTCTGCGGGAATTCCTGTGACCGTGGCGGATCTGTCTGGGGGGGCCTCTGTGGTGCTCGGGGTGATGCTCCCCGAAGAAGATGCAAACGCGCAGCGAGCCGAGGCGGGCGCCTTGAACTTCGGTCTCTCGATTCAACTTCGGGCCGTGCTCGAAGTTGGCGAGCTGTGTCATCCGGTGTCGCTGGGTCGATGTGTGGGCGGAAGCGCCTGCTTGGCGAAGCTTGAGGACCCCGAGCACGACGCCGAGACCTATCGTTGCCGCATTTTGGCCGACGATACCTGTGCAGATCCCCGTGTTGTGCAGATCGACGAGGCGATTTTGTCGCAGGAGTTCGAGCTCTCCTTCGCGCGGACCGAGCTGCATAGCGACGCGCACGTTCATTCGTGCACCGGCCATCGCCGCCCCGAAACCGTGGTTCGGCTGGAGTTTCGCGCGGCGCTCGGCGAGTCGCTCTCAGAGACCGGCCGCTTGCAGATTTCGAGCGCAGATCCGCTTGTGGGGTTGGCGCTGAGAACCCCAGGCTGCCTGCCCGAGCAAGAGACTGCCTGCGCCGCGCCGCAAGAAGGAGGTGCCAGCGTCGAGGTCGAGGGCTTGGCCGGCTTGGCGGAGCAGGGCCTTCCGGTGTTTCTCTTTGTCGAACAGCCGGCCCCCGAGGGGTTTTTGGGGGGGCGCGAGGACCCTCATGGAGAGCTCTCTGAGCCCTATGTGCTCCGTATGAAGGTCGTTGACGGGTAGCCACGAGGCTTCTATGGTTCCGGTTCCCTGAGACCGCATGTTGCGTACTGTGCGCTTGCTCTCTCGATCTCATTTTTATCTTGTTCTCCACGATCGCTCCACGGCGATCACCCCGTTGACCGGGTGCAGACCCGGCGAAAGCAGAAGCTCAATATGACCCGCAATTTATTCACCAGCGAGTCCGTGACCGAAGGTCATCCGGACAAGATTTGCGACAAGGTCAGCGACGCGATCCTCGATGCGATCATCGCCAAGGATCCTCTGTGTCGCGTCGCTTGCGAGACCCTCGTGAAGACGGGTTACGTCAACGTCGCGGGCGAGATCACCACCAGCGCGTGGGTGAATATCCCTGAGATCGTCCGCCAGACCATCACCGAGATCGGCTACGTCAGCTCGGACATGGGCTTTGACGCCGGTAGCTGCGGGGTGCTGGTGTCGATCGAAGGTCAAAGTGGAGACATCAACCAAGGGGTCGATCGGACCAACGGAGAGCAGGGCGCAGGCGATCAAGGCATGATGTTTGGTTATGCCTGTCGGGAAACCGACGAGTTCATGCCGCTGCCCATCAGCCTTGCGCATCGTCTCACCCAGCAGCTGACTGTGGTGCGTCGGCGCGACGGCACGTCGAGCCATTTGCGGCCCGACGGCAAGACCCAGGTCTCTGTGGTCTACGAGGGTGGCGTGCCGGTCGAAGTCGACACCATCGTGGTCTCGACCCAACACAGCCCCGACATCTCGCAGGATGCCCTGCGCGAATATGTCGTCGAAGAGGTGATCCGGCCGATCGTGCCGGGCAGCCTGCTCAAGAACCCGACCTACCACATCAATCCGACCGGAAACTTCGTGATTGGGGGGCCGATGGGCGACTGCGGGCTCACAGGTCGAAAGATCATCGTCGACACCTACGGTGGTATGGGTCGTCATGGAGGCGGCGCGTTCTCTGGCAAAGACCCCTCCAAAGTCGATCGAAGCGCAGCCTATTATGCTCGCTACATCGCCAAGCATTTTGTCGCCGCGGGGCTGTGCGACCGGGTCGAAGTTCAGCTCGCCTACGCCATCGGCGTCGCCGAGCCTGTGAGCGTTCGTGTCGACAGCTTTGGGACTGGAAAGATCGACGAAGCGGGGCTTTCTGCCCTTGTGCGGAAGCACTTCGACGCTCGACCCGCCAAGCTCATCGCCGAGTTGGATCTACTTCGGCCGATCTACAAAGAGACCGCGGCCTACGGTCACTTCGGTCGCTCGCAGTTTAGCTGGGAGGCGCTTCCGAAGTTGGAGGCGCTTAAAGCTGAGCTTTAGGCGACGTCCTGGAACCCCCGGGACACCCGGCCGAACACGACCATGGATGACGTGAAGCACCGGTGGCGAAGCATCCTAAGATGGATGCTTTCGCTCTTCGGTGCGGCCGCGTTTTTGTGGGTGGCCTCCCACTACATCGATCTCTGGCCCCGGTCGTTGACCTTGCCGCGGCCCTGGGCCCTGGGTGTCGCGGTCGCCTTGCAGGTGCCCTATTCCTTGGTTCGGGCCATGCGCCTGCGCTATGTGCTGGACCCGCGGGTCGCGGCCGCCAGCGGGGACCCGCGGAGGCGTTTTTCGAAGGCGTTGATCTACGGGAGCGGCCTGGTGAGCTTCTTGGTCTTGCTGCTGCCGTTTAAAATGGGGGAGGCCTGGCGCCCGCTTGCGTTGGCGGCGGGCCGGCAGCCGGGCGTGCGGCTCACCGAGGCCGTCGGTGCGGTCGCGGTGGAGCGCCTGCTCGACGCCATGATCATCGTTGGCCTGCTCTTTGGAGGCCTGGCGCGGAGTGACTATGCCGCGGTCGAGAGCTTGTCGGCGGTTCAGGCTGCGCAAGGGGCCGGCACCCTCATGGCGGGCATCGCTGCGGTGTCGGTGCTGGTGTTGGTGTGGGCGGCTCGTGCACCCGAGCGCCTCGGCCGAGCGATCGACAGGCTTCTGGGCGCGCGAATGGCGAAGATCTTTGTACGCAGCGCGACCACCTTTGCGGGGTTGCTCGATCCTCGCCAGGGGCTGCCCTTTGCGCTGTGGTCCCTGGCCTATTGGGCGATCACCGTGGGTCAGCTGTGGTGGGTGGCCCGAGCTTGCGGCTTGGATTCGCTGGGGCTGGCCGAGGCCGCCGCGACCATCGCCATCATCGGCCTCGCCATTCAGGCACCCGGCGGCCCCGCGAATTCGGGCACCTTTCAGATGGGTATGGCGACCGCCTTGGCGCTTTTTGTCGGTCCGCAGGCCAGCGAAGCCGGGAGCAGCTTCGCTGCCTTGATGTATGCCTTGTCGACCTTTGGCGTGACCGCGATGGCCCTGCCCGGCGTCGTGATTCAGGCCGTTTCGCGTCGCGCGAACCGCCATGACCCCTCGGCGCCTTCGCAGGGTCCTCCCGCGTCCTCCTAGCCGCCGAGCCCGTGGCCGGGACAGGCCCAAGAGCGGGGATTGTCGGTCCAGCCGTTGCCCCGCCTGGCGCCACCCGGGTATCCTCCCCGGCACGTGTCGCGCACACCGCGACGCAGGAGACTCTACGATGCTTCGACTTTCTCGTTTTGGCACCGCCATTTGCCTTGGCTTGGTTCTTTCGCTCAGCGCCTGCGGCCCCAAGGGCAGCACCAACGCTCCCAAGGGCAGCACCAACGCTCCCAAGGGCACCTCGCAAGAAGACCTCGACGCCATGCGCGAGCAGGCGCGTAAAAACGCGATGGCGACCGGCTTGATCGATCAGGCCCGTGTCGACATCAACAACGGCAACTACGTCTCCGCGCAGAAGCGGGCCGAAGAAGCCCTCGAAAACAACCCGAACGACGCCGACGCCTACGGTGTGTTGGGCGCGGCATTTTGGCGTGCTGGGGAGTACGAGCAGTCGACCAAGGCCTACCGCGACGGCGTTGCGCTCGACGCCGGAAGCTTTCCGGTCGTGATCGGGCTCGCGCGCAACTTGCAAGCCAGCGCCGAGCACGAAGAGGCCATTCGCTTGAGCGAGGGTTTGATCGCGCTCGAGAGCAAAGATTTTAATAGCGTCGCCTGCCAGCCGCCCACCACCAGCGCGTCCGAGAGCGACGCGAGCGACGAGAGCGACGAAGACAGCGGCTGCGAGGTTGGCTGGTGTGACCCCTCGACCAAAATGTGTGCGCCCAACCGTCAGGTCGGCCCGCGCCTGCAAAAGCTGTGGAGCCAGTACCTGTTGATGGACGTCGAGAACGGGATCAAGACCGCCGAAGAGCTGTTCATCGGCGCGGTGGGTGCTGCCGAGGCCGAGGGGCAATTGCGAATCGCCGCCAGCTACCGCGACTTTATGCAGGCCTTCGCCGGCACCCCAGACCTCATGGCCATCGAGGGCGACAAGGGCAGCTCAAGCCTCGGTGTCGACACCAGCCAGGGGCTCAAATACACCGGCGTGGTTGTGGGGGGTGAGTTTGCATCCACGGTGATTCAAGAGCTGCAAAACGAGACGCGGATCCACTCCGATCTCGCCAAGACGCTTAAGCTCAAGGAGCTCGGCAAGGTCAAGCCGGCCGCCTCGAACGCCGAGCTCGCCATCGTCCTTATCCCCGAGCTCAAAATCGGCGACCTCGTGGTCAAGAACGTGCCCGCCCTGGTCGACGACCTTTCGATCTATTCCAGCATCGGCGAGGTCCCAGGCCTGAGCATGGGTCGGCAGCTGCTGCATCGTTTTGGTGCGCTCACCTTCGATTACGCCGGCCGCTCGATCGAGGTGTCGAAAGCGGTGCCTTCCGAAGTCGAAGGTGCGACCGAGTCGCCCTTGATGTTCATGGACACCTTTTACAGCACTGTCCCGGTGACCAAAGTCGGCGTGGATGGGTCCACGCGCGATTTCTGGGCATGGTTCGGCGGCATCTACCCCGCCGTGGTGGGCATCACCCAAAAAGCCTATCTCAAGGGCGGAGCCCATCGCCCAAGCGACCTCGAGGCCCCCGAAGACGCCGATCGTGGACTCAAGATGGTCTACGTCGAGAAACTCAAGGTCGGAGAGCTCGAAGTTGCCGGTGTGGGCGGCCTGGTCTTCGTGAACAACCCCGCCGATGCCGGTCTCGATTCGGTCACCGTCGGCGCCGGGTTTGAGTTGGGTGGCTACCTCAACTTCAGCATGATCCAGCAGTGGAAAGTGACCTACGTGCTTCAGCAGGGCAAGATGTA
>Ga0256845_1000221_pt1 | contig 54233 bp, 57 predicted proteins | sample RiftiametaG_FD_189101 | JGI IMG/M metagenome (GOLD analysis project Ga0256845, IMG submission 189101) | Tube worm associated microbial communities from hydrothermal vent at the East Pacific Rise, Pacific Ocean - Riftia | ecosystem: Host-associated > Annelida > Integument > Unclassified ...
TGATGATGACATAACTAAATTTTGATTTTTTACCATTGGTCCTTGATTTTTCACTTCAATTATACTATTAATATAATTATTAATTTCAATTTTTGACAATCTTTTAATAAGTTTATTTATTTTTTTCATATTTTATCCTCTTTATTAAAAAAAAATTAATCTTATTTTAAAATTTTGATACGTATTTTAAAAAGTTTTTATTTGTTCCTTTAAATTTAATCATTAAATTCGTAGTATATTTTAAATTATTTATATTTTTAATAATTCTTAAACTATATCGTTTAATAATATTTTCAACCCATTTTCGATCAGATTTACTATCAGATGAAAGTAAATATGCAGCATTAACAGGATTGCCTATTTGACAAGTTTCAATAATTTTTCTAGCCCATATAGAACTTACATTATATTTTTCATTTTAGTTATTACCTTTTTAAATTTAAAATTCTATTTTTATTTAAAAAATTATTAATACCTTTTTTAACTGCAAACTCTCGCTTTTGTTTATTTATGTACTTATAAATACGTTGATAATGATTATAACTTTTAGATATACATTTTGATAAATCCATTTTCCAATCATTTATAATCTCATTATTATTAGGTGTTAAAAAATTATTATCAGATAGATATTTATTTAAAAATTCTTCTATAAATTTATAACCAGTATAAATTGATATATTATATATATCTTGTTGATTTTTATATGATTTATTATATTCTTTATATTTTTGATTAAATATAGATATTATTTTTTGAGTATTTTGTTTTTTTAATGAATTATTTAATTTAAATAATCTATTAAAAGATATTATATTTTTTTGATTAGTTAAATAATCTATAGATAATAAGTTATTTAATAATAATGTAATTTGTGAATAATCTTTAGTATTTATAGTAATATGTATAAGATCTTTTTTTTTCCATTTAAATTTAGCATTATGTACATATTTAATGATAGTAGATTCTATCATTTGTTGTAATATACTATTTGGTATAATATTAATATTAAATTTAATTAATAACATTATAATTGATTTTTTATTTTTAAATATATATTTTTTTATACAATTCATAAAAATTTTCCTTTTTAGAATATCATTAATTTTTTTAATTTTTATTTACATAAATTATTAATAAATTGAGTTGCTGCGTTTATTGCAATTATATTAATATCATTATTATTCATATATGATTTTTTTATTTTTTGTTTTCTATTATAATAACAATCTAGAAAAGTCATAGCAATATTTGCTTGATATGCATAAAAATAAGAACCTGATGTCATATCTTTTTTAAAATATTTACATATATTTTCGATTGATAATAAATGTGTATTTAATCGCATTGAATTTTGAAATATATTTTTCTTTTTTAAATAATCATTAGATGTTAAAACTGTTTGATTATTAATTAAATCAGTTAGAAACATTATAGCGGAGTCATTTGCTATATTATGTATCATATATCTATTTTTATATCTAATTAATTTTGTTTTAATATATCCACAAATATAATACTGTTTAAGTAAATTAATAAATAATAATTTAAATTTATTATTAGTATTTAAATTTCGTTTTATTATTACTATTGGTTGTAACATTTTAATTTGCTCCATATGATTTTAGTTTATTATTTTAAGAAAATTGACATATATCACACGTTATTGATTGTTTTTGATAATATTTTTTTAAAATTTTATCCGCCCAATTCATATTAATATGATATTCATTAATTATTGTACAAACAGCTTCTAAAATATTTTCTTCGGTTCCATTATAATTTTCGATTATTTTTATAACCCAATCAATATCTTTGTCTCTATTAGATATAATATAATATGCATTTATACAAGGCGTACCTATTTGATTATTTTCAATAACTTTTTTAGCCCAGTTTATTATATTTTTATCTTTATTAATATATAAATCAGTTATTAGACGAGCTGCATATGATGGATCTCCAATTTTACAATTCTCAATAACTTTTTTAGCCCATTTAATACTAGAAATTTTAGATTCAACCATTTTATATGCGTTAAAAGAAGGATCACCAATTTTACAATTTTCGATAAAATTTTCAGCCCATTTTTTATTTATATGATGTCGTTCAACACATTCAAAAACAGCTTCAGCAGGTTTACCTATTTTACAATTCTCAAAAATACTTTTAGCCCATTTAATATCTGAATTAAATGCTTCAATCATGCTAACTACAATATAAGAGGGGTCACCTGTTAATTTTGAAAATTTTTGAGATTTATATTTATCAATGATTTTTTCAGACCATTTTAGATCAATATTAAATTCAGAGATCATTATATATGCAGAATAACATAAATTACCAATATTACAATTTTCAATTACTTTTTTACCCCATTTAATATTAGAAAATTTATATTTAACCATTAAATAAGCAGCATAAGATGGATTTCCAATTTTACAATTATTAATAAAATTTTTAGCCCATTCTTTATCAAAATTACAATGTTTAACTAATAAAAACGCTGATAATGAAGGATCACCTATTTGACAATTTTCAATAAATTTTTTAGCTTTTTTTGAATCATAATTATAATATTTAGTTAATTCATAAATAATATAAGATGGATTACCTGAAGTTGTTGTTTCAAAATAATTTTTAACTTTTGGTAATAAATAACTTAATCTATTATTAAATAAATTGTTAAATTCGTTCCAACACCAATTATCTTTAATAATCGAAATATCTGCATTTGGATCTAAATATTTAATTAATTTCTTTCCGAAATTAGTAGTAAATTTATTTGGACATTTTAACATAATATCTTTTTTCCTTAAATTTTTATTTAATAAATTATCAAATTATATATTTCTCGAATTAAATATATAATTTGATAATTAAAAACTTCATTAAAACATTCACATTTATAATTCTTATATAATGTAAAATAATTTTTTTTAAAAAATAAACAATAATTATATATTATAATTGTATAATCGTCTTTTTCTTTTTGAAATTTAGAATTCGTTATATATAATGTTTTATTATTATCTAAATACATATATATTTGAATTTTATTAAATTTAGTAATATATATATTTAAATAATCCCAGATAGATTTCGAATATTTAATTCCATTAATATTAATATAGTTTTTATATATAATCACATATTCAATTTTATTATTAATATATCTTGATTTAAATATATTTTTGATTTTTTTAATTTTTTTTAATTTTGTTGCAAAAATTAATTTATTATTATCTTCACATAATATAAATCCATACATATTTTTCCTTTTTAATAATTTAATTAATATTTAAAATGTTATTGATAAGTTTTTATATTATTTTTTTAAATTATAATCTGAAAATAATATCTATAGAAAATAATTTATTTGTTTTTATCAAGTTTTATTTAGATATTAAACTGTTGATATTTTTCCAGAATAATCGTCCATATAATTAACTAATTCATCCCAACACCAATTAAATTTTGACATAATAATTATTTTCCTTTATTATTTAAAATTTTATTAATAAGTTTTACACCATTTTGTAAACTTATAATAAATCCTGCTGAATTTTTATGTCCTCCTCCTCCATAAATTTTTGCAATTTTAGAAACATCAACATCATTATTTGATCGTAATGAAAAATGTCTAGTTTGATTGCTTAAATTATCATAATAAGTCATTGAAAATCCTGCTATTTCAATAGCTAAATTATATAATAAAAATGATAAATATCCACTTTGTCTAGATATTGCTATTAATGCTAATTTCTCTCCATGAAATGTTGTTGTTATAGCTGTTTTTTTATCACTATTATATCTTTTTATATAATTCCAATATATAAGTTCACCATGATATTTAATATCATTTAAAAGATTAGTAGAAGGTACATTAAATATTAAATTGTTTAAAATGTTAATATTGTTTGTATTTTTTAAATAACTCATAATATATTGTTCATTAATATTTTTATAAATTCCAACATCTGCATTTGATATATATTTAATAATTTCTGGTATATTTGAATTAAATAATAAATTATATAATAAATAACATCCTGCTGTTAAATTATGTTTATCAAAAGCCACTATTAATTTTGAATGATCGTTATAATGTCTTGCTATATTATATTTTTTTTTAATTGCATAAGTTAATAAATCATCATATATATATATTGCAGATTCATGATGATCTGCATAAATTAATTGATTTGTATTATTAAAAATCCAAATCATCTCATTCTTTTTAAATGTAAAATCTGCAATTATTGTTAAACAATTATCATTATTATATAATTTTTTAATATTTTCAAAATTATATTCAGTATAATTAATTGGATGATATATAATTTTATTTTTATTATATAATTTAAAAAAAATATTTTCTATAAATTTTTTAGCAATTAATTCACAAACCCAACCATCCATATCTTTTAAATGAGTAAAAACTATAATATTTTCTATTTTCATATTTATTTCTCCTTTTTTTTAAAAAAATATTTCTATTTTATTAATATCTATATTAAAATTTCTAATCATAAATGATATTTTTAATTCTTATTTACGATTAAAATTTTTAATATAGATATTAATATAGTAGTTAAGAAATTCGATTTAGTCACGATTTCTTAAGAAGAAATAAATTGACTACTTATTTCTTCCAAGCGACTAACTTGGTGAGATTTAAAAACCAGATCTCATAAAAATTAAGGGAATGTAATATATCCCAATAATTTGAAAAAGGTTCTTCCCTCATTAATATGAGGGAAGATTATTTTTTTTAATATAAAAAAATTATTTACAATTAAAAATTTTATTATAGATATTAATAAAGCTTATATATTAATATTGTTCTAATATTGTAAACTTGCAGATTTTAAGGAAGAAAATATTTTTTATATAAGTATTTCTTTATTGATGGTCTTAGCCATCAATTATTTTTAACTATTATAAATTTCTAAAGGAGTTATTATGAATGAATAGATATATTTTAATAAATCATAGTGCATTTAAAGGAATTATTGAACTTACAATTACAATAGAAATAAATCAAATTGTATTGAAATATAATATTTTTAATATAATTGGAGATATTCCACAATCAATTATACAATCAATTACATTAAATCCTAATTCTACAGAAATATTTAATACAATTAATAAAGAATTAATAACTTCAAAATCATTATTATTAGGTGAAGCTCAACAATTATTTATATATATAAATGAACTTAATAATTTTTATAAAGAAAATACAAATTTATTTATACAAGTTCAATTGCCAACATTTACATTATATATGACTTATGCTAATTTACTTAATATTTTAACATTTATAAATCAATTTATTACAAATTATGAAATAATAGGTACAATGATTAGATCTAAAATTGAACAACCAAAAACATTAACAACAATAGAACCTATATCAGAAAAACAATTACAAAATAAATTAATATCCGAAAATGATATTAATTCAGATAAATTATTCATTTCTCAATTAGTACAACAACAATCAAATGATATTATTATAAAAGATTCATTATTAAATAATATTATTAAAGAATTATTTATATTATTTCCTAATAATACAGCACAATTATATGGTTGTAAATTAATTATGCAAGAATTTGAAAATGGTCATAATATATCTGAATTAAAAAAAATATTTACATACGATAATATTCAAAATATAATTACATTTCATATACATCCATTAATACAAAATAATAAATTATTGTCATATAGTTTAACAAATGAATTAAAAGATATATTATATTCTTTTAATTTTAGTTCTGAAGAATATATAGATAAATTAATTATTTTATCACGGTATATATATCATATTATAAAAAAATATATATTAATTGATAATATTGATAAAAAATTATTAATTAATAATATTATTATACCAATTAAAATAATACATATATTAATATTTATTTATTCTTATAAATTATCAAATCGAATTAATTTTTTTAATATTAAATCTAATAATATTGGAAAAATAATGAATAAATTAGTTAATGATTGTTTAAATTATATTAATACAAAATATGGAATTATGATTGGTGTTAAGATATTATTTACAAATAATAATAATAATATGTGTTATTTAGAAGATGTATATTTAGAGACAATACCAATTATTGATAAGTATAGATATTTGTTATTAATTGATAAACAATCATTTATCGATAATGTTATAAATGATGTTTCTGATATAAAAGAAGAATCAAAATCATTAAAATTATTTTATAATAAATTACCAATGTCTAATCCAAAGTTATTAAATATTAATAATTATATTGATAAAACAAAAAATCAATTATTAAGTTATTCATATATTAAACACAATATATCACAATTAAAAAAATCAATAATATTAACAAAATCATATTTAGATATATTAAAATTATCGAATTTAACGACTTCTATTAAATTAGTTGATGATAATTATAATATAATTATTACAAAATATGCTGATTTAATAATAAATTATATATTTAAAGATATAACAAATGAAAATTTTGCATCAACACCACCATCAACATTATATTTAATTGATAATTTTATTATCCAATATTTAAATGATCTTAACTGTGATTATACAATATATGATGTCTTATTTATTTTATATCAAATTATAATCCCACATATAATAGATTCATTTAATATTTGGATTTTTATTGATTATTTTCATTAGAATATAGCAAGGAATTAAATATGTTATATAAAATGATTGCATCTAGACCTAATATATATAAAAATATGAATATTATTAATATTATGGATATTATAATTACTAATATTACAAAATTAAATAAAGATAAAAGATATTTTAATATTACATATAAAAATTATAATATTGAAATATTAATTAATAAATTTCCATTAAATTTAAATTCAGACATATATGTATATTGTGATTGTGATAGTTTTAAATATCAATTTCAATCATTACTATATAAAGCAAATGGATTAATACTTAAATCGCAGCCATTAAATATATTAAATAAATTACCTAAAAAAAAAATAATATATGTTTGTAAACATATTGAAATGTCGCTTAATAAAATTTTAAAATTATAAAAAATAAATTAAAATATTCATATTTTATTATTATTTTTTATTATAGATATTAATATTATGAAATGATGTTAATTAACGAATAATCAACAATAAATTTAAGGAGTATTTAAAATGAATACTAATCAAGTGGAATCATCAACAGTAATTATTGAAGATCCAACAAAATCAGTAATGGCAGAATCAATTGAGGAAGATAAAATTGACGTAGATTCAACAGATATAATTACTCAATTAATTCCTGGTACTTTAATTAAATTAAGAAAAAAATCAAATGGAATTATTAATAATATTGTAACTAATGGAGAACAATTACGATTAGCAGCAGATCGAATTTATTATATCCCAATTACAAATAAAAAATTACGAAAAAATGATATGAATGTAATAAGAGCAGAATCAAAGGTAGGTGAAGAAATGTTAATATTAAATGTTGAAAATGGCTTTGCATGTATTAAACCATTATATAATAATTTAGTAATTAAAAATAATATGAAATTAGGTATTTGTATTTAATTTATGGATCTTACAAATTTAAAAACTATAACATCATCTGAATTATTTACGAAATTAAATAAAACACATCCTGATGGATTATGGTCCGAACAAATATTTGGACCTATTAATAATTATAAATGTGAATGTGGATTATATAAAACTAAAGTTTTATATAATAACAAAAGATGTAAAATCTGTAATGTATTATGTGCATCGAATGAATTAAGATATACCACATTTGCAAAAATAAAATTATTATTTTTTATTATTCATCCATTAAAAAATTCTCAACTTAAAAAAATTTGTAAGAAATATGCAAATATATTAAACCCAATACAGTATGATCTTACATCTGCTATTGGGTTTTATTTACAAATAATAAATAAAAGATTATTGATTACTGATACTTATAATAAAAATTGCATTCCATTAAAAATTACTGGGATTTTTACATTATATTTATCAATTAAATATGCTAGTGATTTTTTAAAAAATAAAGAAGCAACTGATATAATAATAAATAGTTTCAGATCAGAAGTCATAGTTACACCACCACAAACAAGAATAATAATAAAAAAACAAAATAAATTAATAACTGGAGAATTAAATAATTTATATATACGATTATTAAGAATTTCAAAGTATATGTATAATGAATATAAAACATATAATATTGATATTTGTTTAAAACAAATTAAACAATGTGAATTAACAAATATAATATATCAAGATATAGATTTAGCGGCAATTGATTTATTAGTTAGTAAATTACAATATTATACTAATCAAATTTATGATAATGTTCTTAATACACTATCTAGAAAAGAAGGATTAATACGTAAATCATTTATGGCAACAACCATAGATTTTAGTGCAAGAGCGGTAACAATACCAAATCCAAAATTAAAGGCATATGAAATAATAATTTCAAAAAAAATTTTTATAAAATTAATGATGATTAATTTTTTAGAATGGTTAGTAAAAAATAAATATATTGATTCTGAAAACTGGATTAGTTATATAGAACAAACTGAATTTACTAATGAATATGTTAATTATATTGAACGATTTGCTCATGATTTTTTTAGACAATCAAATATTAATCATAGATTACTTATATTTAATAGACAACCAACGTTATATAAATATGGAATGACTGGAGTCGAAGTTGTCGGAATATGCGAAGAAGATGTTATTCAGATGTCTTTATTAATTTGTAAACAACTTAATGCTGATTTTGATGGAGATACAGAGTGTCTTATAAAATTACATTCAATAAAATCATTAAATGAAATATATAATAATATATTTAATTTAACAAATTTAACTTATGAATATAATAACAAACCACTACACACATTACGATTAGGAGCGTTATATTCATTTAATGTATTAACTACAATTAAACTTAATAATGATAATGAAATTATTGAAATTGATGATTTAAATACTCTTATTGATAATTATGAATTATTAGACACACCAATATTATATAACAAAAATATTTATACATATGCGATTGGTTTAATAAATAAATGGATTTTTTCAAAAAATATAATTATTAATTCAAAAATTAATTCAGACCAGATTTCATTATTATTAATGAATATTTCAAAAAATAATGAACAATATCATATTAGATTAAATAATTTAAATATAATGTGTAATTGGATTATTTCATGCCATAAGTCAGAAATATTTACATTTCCATTAGAATTAAAAATTATGAAATTACCATCATTTAAATTATTTTCAAAATTACCAAATAATCAAATATTTGGTCAACATATTTATTTAGGATTAATAAAACAAATAAAAAATAAGATTAATAAAAATTCAAAATTATTTAAATTAATGTCAACAAAATTTAATGATATTCAATTAGCTAGAACATTATTATCAGTTGGATATATTGCTGATAATATTAATGAAGTTCATGCAGAACCAATTAAAAATTCAATAATATCTGGATTAAATGAAGATCAATTTTTTAAAAGTTGTTATGGAGCTAGAAAAGGTATTGTTGATAAAGATAAATCAACACCAGATTCTGGACATTTAGAGCGTTCAATGGTTCTAAATTTATCTTCAATTGATATTGATTTAAATGATTGTAAAACAACATCATATTTTAATATTAAAATATTAAGTCAAATACATATAAATTCATTAGTTGGACGTTATTTTTATAATCATACTAAAAAATGTGAAATGTTATTAACTAATGAAAATAAATCATATGTAAAAATTGGTGATATTCTTTCATTTAGATCACCAATAACATGTCAAAATTCAAATTATAGAATATGTAAACGATGTTTTGGAGATCATAAAGTAGGTTCACCATATGTTGGAATTTTAACTGGACAATATATTGCAGCTAGTTTAACTCAATTAGTATTACAAACATTTCATACAAGTGGATCTTGTAATATATCAGTTAATAATAAATTTATTACATTTATAGAAAAACATTTAATTGATATTAAACAAACAGAAGATACAAATATACTTGTATTTGATATTGAAATTCCTAAAAAAATTATTAATATTGTTTCTACTTTTCAAAAATATCATATTTTAATAAAAGATTTTTATAATCATCCTAAAAATGAAATTCATTTTGGAAATATAATAGATACAATACAAAATTTTGATGTTATTTCAAAATTAAAAACATTAAATAAATTATTAGAAACAGAAATCAAAAATATTAATTCAATACAATATACATATTCTAAGTTAATAACTAATATTTTATCAACTGGACAAATATATTCTTCATTCGTAGAAATAACATTATGTAATTTATATATATGTGAATCTAATAAAATTTTTAGATATGAATTAATTAAAAATAAAAATCCTATTATTATTAAAAAATATAATATACGAAGATTACATGAAAAAATTAGTAAAATTTTAGGATTATTATATGAACCTAATAAAGAAACAATTTTAAAAATTGGTCAAAATATGACTTCTTTAAAAATTACTAATAATATTACTAATATATTTGAACAATTATGGTTAGGAATAATATAAAGGAAATAAAAAATGAATGATAAATTACAAAAATTAGAAGATATTAAAAAATCTATATCAAAATCATTAAATATAGATTATATGATTGAAAAAACATTAAAATTAATTAATAATATATTTAAATCTGATGGAGTTTGGTTAATATATCCAATTAAAATTAATTTAAATTATTTTACATTTCCATATGCATATATAAATCCGAAATATCCTCAAATGTATAAAGAAGAAAAAATAATTATTGATTCGTTTATAAGAGATGAGTTTCAAATAAAATTAGATAATATTATAAATATAGAACCTACAATACATACAATAAATGAAAAATATTATGAAAATCAAAACATTATAAAAAAATATAAAATAAAATCATATATGACAATTATACTAAAACCAATAAATGATTATCCATGGATATTAGGTATACATCAATGTTCATATATTCGTAATTGGAATTTAATAGAACAAAAATTATTTAAAGAATTAGCTATACAATTAGCTGATGCTTTAGATTATTTAACTATATTTCAACAATTAAAACAAAGTGAATCTAGATTAAAACGAATAATTGATAATGCAGCTGATTCAATTATTTTTCATGATTTTAAAGGTAAAATTTTAAAAGTTAATAAACAAACTTGTAAAAATTTAGGATATAGCTGTAATGAACTTAAAAAAATGTCTATATTTGATATTGAATATTCTTTATCAAGATTTGAACTAGAATCAATATGGAGTAGATTAAAACATATAAAAACAATAAGTATTGAAAGTAAACAAATAAAAAAAAATAAAGAAATATTTAATATTGAATCTAATATGACATATTTAAATATTAATAATTATAATCAAATTATGATTATTATACGAGATATTACAAAAAGAAAAAAAGCAGAATACAAAAAATTAAAAATAGAAAAACAAATATATCATTCACAAAAATTAGAAAGTTTAGGTATATTAGCAGGTGGAATAGCTCATGATTTTAATAATTTATTAACAATAATTCAAGGTCATAATGATATTGCAATACTTAAATTAAAAGAATCATCACCAGTACAAACTAATTTAAAAAAAATAAGGACAACAATAAAAAAAGCATCTTATTTAACTCAACAAATGTTAGCATATTCTGGAAAAAAATCATTTATAATTGAAACTATTAATATTAATAAATTAATAATTGAAACTACACAATTACTTAAATCATTAATTTCAAAAAAAGCAATATTGAAAACAAATTTAGCAAAAGATATTGGAACTTTTAATGGTGATAGTACACAAATTCGTCAAATATTAATGAATTTAATTATAAATGCTTCAGAATCATTAGAAAATCAAAATGGATTAATAACAATTACAACAAAAGAAATAGATCATAAAATAACTAATAAAAATATATTATCAGATAATAAAAATTTATTATTAGGTAGATATATTTATATTGAAGTATCTGATTCTGGATGTGGAATGGATAAAGATACGAAAAGTAAAATTTTTGATCCTTTTTTTACAACAAAAAAAAATGGGCATGGTTTAGGTATGTCTGCTATTTTAGGAATAGTTAACAGTCATAAAGGAACAATACATGTTCATAGTAATATTAATCAAGGAACAACGATTTGGATTATATTTCCAAAAAATGATTTCGAACCATTATTAAAACCTGATTATACAGCTCCTAATTCTAATTTTTGGAAAGATTCTGGTAATATTTTAATTTCTGATGATGAAATTGACGTTGCTGAAATCATGAAAGATTATTTAATACTTCTAGGATATGATATTACAATTACATTAAATGGTCTTGAAGCTTTAAATAATTATGCATCTAATTATAATAAATATAAATATATATTTTTAGATTTAAATATGCCAAAATTAGATGGTATTCAAACATTTCAAAAAATGAAAAAAATTAATCCAGATATTAAAGCATTTATTATGAGTGGATATAATGAAAATGAATTGTCTATAAAATATCAAAATATTGGTTTATGTGGTTTTTTACAAAAACCATATACAATTGAACATCTAATTACTTTATTAAAAAATGTGGAGGATATAACCTGAATCTAATAAAACGAAAAATTCAAAATTATGATATATCTATATTTAGAACTTTGCAATATAATTATTTAGACGATTTTTTTCGGAATATAATTCATTATTGTAAAAAACATGGATTCAAAATTAATAGTGATAATATTTCAATTGAGCATATAAACAGTGTAACTTATATTCATTATAAAAATACAGCATTAAAACGAATTAAAATTAAAACATCTAATAATAATAAACTATTTTTAGATATTAATATACCTGAATTAATACAAGATCATTTTTTCATAATTAATGATGTTAAATATATACCAACATTATATATTGCAGATGAACCAATTGTAATAAAAAAATTTTCAATATTATTATATTCATTATTTGCACCAATTACAATATATCATAAAAAACAAGCTGGAAAACCACATTGTATCTTACTAGGAAATAATATTCCAATAGAATACTTTTTTAGAGTTTTATTTAGATCTAAAGTAGATTCATATCTATCATGGCTTAAATTAAACCCAATATCATATAATGATCTTGATATATTACAATATTTTCAAACAATTTTTAGTAATATACGATCATATGATGATGTTATTGAAAATATTAATAACTTATTTTTTGATAATTGGACTAAAGAATTATATTCAAGATTTTATGATATTGAACCTTCAATAGTAGATGTTATTAAATTAGCAATTAATAAAAAAAACAATAATAATTATTCATTTACAGATCTAAGATTTAAACGAATAATATTCATAGAACCATTATTACGTCCAATAACAAAAATTGTTACAAGAGGTATAATTGGACAAATGAAAGGGACAGATCAATTTTATTTAAATATAAAACCAGAAGCGATTGTTCAATTTTTTATTAACCAATTACAACGTAATTATTTATTTGATGTTTGTAGTGGCTATAGTAGTATTATTGCATACAAAGCTTCATTTAAAAATCCATTTAGCGAAAAGAAAAAGAATACTAACCGTAGTATTTTACCAAAGACGATAGCTGATATTCATCAAAGTCATAAATATCGAATATGTCCAGTTACTGTTAGTAGTCAAAAACCAGGTGAAACAATTTCATTAGTACCTAATCAAAAAATCGAATCAAAATTTGGTATGTTTATTTAAATATTTTTTATTTAGTTTTAACTATATTAATATAGATATTAATATAATCTTACCAACTAAACCTACCAACAATCTTCCAAAATTTAAAGGAAAAGGCGTGATGAACCTTTTCCTTTAACCTTCTTTTTTATTCAAATTTTTAGTATTTAAGTTTAAAAATTTTATTATAGATATTAATATAATGATGGTTCAATCCATCTTTTTGCCTCCTCAGAAGGGATTAGATATTGATAGATATATTTATATCTACTAATCCCTTCATTATTTTATTATTGAATTTTTAAAATTAATAAAGGTATATTATGGAATATAATAACTTACCAATTAATGAATTAATTCCAGTATATCATACTATACCCGAAAATATACATATATTAAATTTATTTAATACAACAATATTAAAAGAATATTTTTGTTATTATTTAACTACATATATATTGAAAAAAAACAAAACAATTCCGATACAATTAAATACTGAAGATTATATTAATACAAAATTTACAAATAAATTTTATAATATTATTTTTAAAATTCCATTTAATGAAATTAAAATATATTATAATTATAAAAATAAATTAAATAAAATTAAAAAAGAAAAAAGAATACCATTAAATAATAATATTATTAATAATTTAAAAGAAAACAAAACATTAGTATCATTAAACTTAAAACCTGAAGATATAATTAATAAAAGTTTATATGGATGTTTTATATCTAATTATAATAAATCAAATATATTTGCAATTGAAATTCGATGTTTATCAAATAATAAGAAATATAGTAAATTAATAAAATTGGATTTTTGTTAATGCAGGATGACGCAATGGTTAGCGTGCCAGATTCATATTCTGGAAGTTGTAAGTTCGAATCTTACTCCTGCTATTTATAAAAAAGGGATATAGTTCAATGGTAGAACAATGGCCTTTGGAGCCATTAATAGTGGTTCGAATCCACTTATCCCTATTATTTTTTAATATTTAAAATTATTTTATGTTAATAGAAATAATTCATAGTTAACAAACCTGGCGCAGAGCACCAGGTTTTCTTAAGATAATAAAATAAAATATTGGTTAAAATATGAAACCGTTAGCATCATTTGATCTTGAAATATATAAAGAAATTAGTGAGGAAAATCCATTAGAAAAAATATTACCAGTTAAAATAACATGTGCTGCTATAAAATTAGAAGGAGTTAAAAATATTTTATTTTATTTTGGATTTCCATATATGAGTAAAAAACAATGTATTAATATGTTATGTGATTTAATAGAAATAAAAAAATATTATACTTTTATTACATGGGCAGGTACTGGTTTTGATTTTAAAATTTTAGCTTATGAAACTAATAATTTCAAAAAATGTGGTGAGTTAGCTTTGAATCACATAGATATGATGCTTGAAGTTGTATTTAGAAAAGGATGGTTTTTATCTTTAGATGCAGCTTTAAATGGTATGAATATTAAATCAAAGTTACATGAAGTAATGTTAGATACTGGATTATTTACAAATATTTCAGGTCAACAAGCACCTAAATATTGGAAATTAGGTGAATATTCAGCAGTATTAAAATATCTTAAATATGATGTAATTAGACCATTAGAATTAGCAAAAAAAATTCAACAAATACAAGGTTTAAAATGGTATTCTAAAAAAGGAAATCCACAAAGTATTTATATAAAAAAATTAAGTATGGTTAAAAATTTATTTTTAATACCAGAGCCAGATACATCTTGGATGATTAATCCTCCAAATCGCATTCAATTTATTAATTGGATTCCAAATTATAATTATAAAATTAATAGTTCAGTGTAGAATATCAGAATTTTTTTTAATTATTAATTTTAATATATTTGATGTTATTTGTTTTAGTCAATAATTATTCATAATTTAATTAGGGAAAAAATAATGCAAACAGAAATACAAATTAATAAATTATTAGATAGAATCGAAAATCAATTATTAAATAAACATTTAGATGAAGAACCATATAAACATCATCCTATAAAAAATGAATGTGAATTTAATAATATTATTTGTGAAACTCCAAAATCTTAATAAATTATGTTAACTAGTACTAATTTATGTAGCATACCATTTTTGTCTCAAACAGATAGTACTCGTTTAAGTATGAGTGCTAAACAATTATCTCAAGCAATACCACATGCAAATTGTAATATTCCATATGTTATAGGAAAAGACTGGCAATATTTATCAATATCAAGTACATTATTTAAATATATTGCCAAATTTGATGGTATTATATATTATTCAAATAATCAATTATTAGTTATTGGATATTATATTAATAATGATATTGATATAAAAATATTATACACACCATATATACAAAGAACAACATCATATTATGCATTAACATTAAGATATCGAAAAACAGAAGGTAATTTTAAAAAAGATGATATTTTATATGAATATGATAATTTCCGAAATGGTATACCAACACCAGGATATAATTTAACATTTGCATTTTTAAATTGGTTTGGATATAATTATGAAGATGGATTTGTTATATCTGAGAAAGTACATAAAAAATGTAGATCAATTAAAAACGAAACTTTATTAATACCAATAAATGAAACTTCAATTTTTAAATATGAATATCCAAATAGTAAGTATCAATTTATACCAGAAGTTGGTCAATATATTAATGGATTTGTAGCATTTCAATATATAATACCAAGAACAAATATTAATGCTAAAGAATTTTTAACTTTATTAAATATTGAAAACTTATCAGAAATTATTAATGATCCAACTCAATTTAAGTTAATACCAGAATTAAGTAAAATAAAGAATGCAATAGTTACAGATATAAAAATTCACAAAATAAAAAATACAAATCTAATTGATACACAATTAACAAAATATATTAATCGAATTAAAAATGATTATTATCAACAAATTAAAACTGATATTACTAATATATCAACTACTTTAGGAAAAGAAATAATTCCATATATAACATCTAAATTTTATGTTAATACAAATATACCTCCTGATATGAAAAATTGTTGCTATTTAATAGAATTACAATTAACTGGAGAAAATTTAACAAATGTTGGTGATAAAATGGCTAATCGATACGCAAATAAAGGTGTAGTATCATTAATATTACCAAATAATTTGCGTCCAATAATTGAGTCTTCTAATTTACCAATAGATATGATTTTAGATCCAATATCTGTTTTTTCACGAATGAATTTAGGTCAAATTACAGAATGTGCAATTGCGAAAACAATACATAAATGTCATTTAGATATAATTAATGGATGTGAAATAATTCCGATTTTAGAAAAATTAAGTAGATTGTCATTAATGCTAGATGATCAAGAATATTATAATGAAATTCAGAATTTAATTAAAGATATTTATTCTTATAGTGATAAAGAAAATCAATTTAAAACGTCAGTAAAATTATCAAATTTATATTTTGAAGCTAAATCATTTTTAAATATTGATTTTTATAAAATATTAGATTTTTTAAAACAAGAATTTAATATTCAATTATATGAAACTATATTATTAAAAAGAGAAACTATTGAATTTATAAATAATAGATTAGGTATAAAACCTAATATGTTAATTAAAGATATAAATCGATTTGAAGGTATATTTTGTGGAAGTATGTATTTTTTAAAATTAAAATATGAATCTTATGCAAAATATACAGCAAGAGATTTTGGGAAATATAGTACACATACTAAAACACCAATTCAAGGACATCGTATTTCAGCACAATCATCTAAAGTTGGTCAAATGGAATTAGATGCATTAATTGCGTCAGGATGTATTAATTGTGTTCAGGAAATACGTACTGTTAAATCACATAATCGAAAAATGAAAGTTAATTTAATTTCACAATATTTAAATACAGGACAATATGATATGATTGTAAAAAGTACAGATAGTCAAAGTTATGTAAAACAAATAATTGAAAGTTTAATTAAATTTCTTAATTATTAAATGAATTTACATAAAATTTTAGATTCTAATTATATTATAGAATCTAAAAATAAAAAATTTAATTCACCTAATGAATTATTATATTATATGAAACAAAATTTTGAATATGGTTGGATACTAAATGGTAAAAAAATGAATACTGATAGTAAAAAAATGAATACAGAATATTACGTAATGCAACCTAAACAATTTGAACAATATAAAGTTGGAACATGTCATGAACAAGCTTTATATGCTTATACTAAATTAATTGATATGGGATTTAAATGTAAATTAATATCAATTCATCAATTTTATACAAGTCAACATTTATTTGTTATTTTTAAACAAAATAATAAATGGTTTCATTTAGAAAATGCATTTCAAAAATATCAAGGAATACATGGACCTTATAATAAAATTAAAACAATTATATATGATGTCCATAAACAAATGATTGAAGGAAAAGATTATGGATATTCTTATAAAATAATAGATCCTAAAAAATTATTAAAATTAGATATTAATATGTATAAATATTTAACAATTGTTGGATTTAATTTTAAAAAGGTATAATAATGGTTATTAATATTAAGAAGAATAAAACTGAAAATAATGAAAATTCAATTAAATTTCCAATATTTAATCCATATGAATTACATAATATAAGATATAATGTAAATGTACATATATATTATACTAAAATAAAATCAATAGATAATATAGATTTTAAAATAATAATTAAATAACAACTAATTTTTAGGAAAATATAAATGCCAGTTAAAATTAATTTTAAAAATATTGATTTTAAAAATAGTAGATTTATTATGAATAAAGTAGAATATAAAAAATATACACTTAATTTACCTATATTTAATCCATGTGAATTACATACTATTAATTATAAATATTTATATGAATTTTGTTGTGTAATGAAGAAACCAATTGAGTGTGTAAATTTTGTTGTGTAATAAAGAAACTAATTAAATGTATAAATTTTAATATAAAAATTAATTAAAAAGGAAATATATTATGCAAACTTTATCTCCAATAACTCAAGATCAATATGATGCTCGACAAGAAGCTCTAAAAAATGCACGAATTTTTAAACTTGAAATTCCTGAACCTGATATGAGTACTATTTTACAATTATTACAATTCACACCATCGCCATGGGCTGTTATAAATCCAATTATGAATCGTCTTAATTCACAAATAGCACATCAATTACAACAAGAAAATGAAAGTTCTAAAAAAAAATTACAATCAAATGAAATTGATTAAACAATATTAATTTTAATAGATAAAAAAATTACAACTAAGTACGTTAAATTTCTTAGTTGTAATTTTTTAATATTATAAAATATTATTTACGAATAAATCATTTAATATAGATATAAATAATATTTTATTGATTTTATTTTTTAATAAAAAAATTAAATTTAAAGGAATAAATAATGTCTAATAATATTCAAGAATTATTAAAAGTAATAACTATGCATGATGATTTATATTGGAATTTACAAACTCCTAAAATTTCTGATCCAGAATATGATAAATTAATTCAACAATTATATAAACTTGATCCTAAAAATGAATATTTTAATATTATTAAAGGCCCAATTATTAATAATAAAGTAAAACATATAATACCGATGTTATCATTAGCTAAAATTTATACATTTGATGATTTAGAAAAATGGATAACAAAAGTTTCAAGATCAGAAAATGAAATGTTTCATATTTCACCTAAATACGATGGTATTGCTGCTAAACAATATAGTGAAAAATTATTAACAACAAGAGGAAATGGTATTATTGGAGAAAATATTTCTAATAAAATTCAACAAATTAATTATATATTACCTCCAAAATATCCTATAATTGGAGAATTATTATTAAGTTATAAAAAATTTCAAATTATTAGAAATAAATATTTTAAAAAAGATGGTTGTAAATATAAAACAATAAGAAATTTTACAGCTGGTTTTTTTAATTCAGATAAAATTGATAAATCAATTATTTTTGATTTTGTATCATATGATTATTATTATTATAATATAACATCTATTAATTTTATAAATACGTTTAAAGCAATAATCGAACAATTAACAAACTTCCATTATCCAATTGATGGTATTGTTATTAAACTTAATGATATTAATTATTTTAATTCATTAGGTGCAACATCACATCATCCAAGGGGAGCAATTGCATTTAAATTTAATAATCCAACTGCTAAATCAAAATTAATTGATGTTGAATGGCAAACAGGTACGCAATCAATAACACCAATAGGTATTATTGATCCTACTACAATTAATAATGTTACAATTTCAAAAGTTACATTACATAATATGAAATTTATTATAGAAAAAAATATCTATATTAATGATATATTAGATATCGAACGATCTGGAGATGTAATACCACATGTAATAAATTCAACTCCTAGTGATAAAAATAGAATACAGATACAATGTTTAAACTGTCCTATTTGTGGATATATGACTATTTATAAAGAACCTAAATTAATATGTTCTAATATTAATTGTGATGGTATGTTATCTCGTAGATTAACAGAAAGTGTTAAACGATTAGGAATTGAAAATTTAGGTTTGCCAACGATTATAAATATTATAGAAATGTTTAATATAACAGTATTATCTCAATTATTTGATTTATCAATAACTGATTTTAAACAATTACCAAGATTTGCAGATAAATCAGCAACTAATTTATTTACCGAAATTCAAAAAATAAAAAGTAAATTAATTGAAGATTGGAGAATATTAGGATCTTTAATGATATCTGGTATTAGTAATTCATCTGCAAAAAAAATAATGGAATATATTTCACTTGATGAATTACAAAAAGCTTCAATTAAAAAATTAATGGCTATTGAATCTATTGGAAATATTAAAGCTAATATTATTTATAATGAATTATATAATAAGCGTACTGAATTAGAAAGATTAAAACAAGTTTTAACTATTCAAATTACAAAAAAAAATAAAAAAAATATAATTAAAAAACAAAAAATATGTTTTACTGGAAAAAATGATAATTATACAAAAACAAAATTACATCAATTGGCAACTAATTTCGGATTTGAATGTGTTAAATCTGTAACTAGAGATTTAAATATACTAGTTATTCCAAATATTAATAATTATGCATCAACAAAAGTTAAAAAAGCAAAAAAGTATCAAATTCAGATTATAACATTAAATGAATTTTTAAAATTTAAAATGGAGAATTTATAAATGAAATATATTGATTTATCAACTAAAATTAAACCATTTAAATTTCAATATCTTAGTAAAAAAATCGAAATTTGCTATAAACAATTAATTAAGAAAAATAATAGGATTCAAAATGAAATTTTCAAAAATTGATAAATTTTGGCATTCTCGTATTCGTAAATTTGGTATTCATAATTTAAAAGGTTATAAACTTATTACTGAAACCTCACGTCGAATAACATTTCAAAAAAGTAATAAAAAATGCAATAAAAAAATAATTATCGATATATTTAGTAATATAGGTTATTTAAAAAATGATAAATATCATCGAAAAGGTGATAAACCAGCTCGATTTAATTTAAATTATACTTATTTAATGTATTATAAGAATGGTAAACTTCATCGAAAAGGTGATAAACCAACAACAATAACAAATAATCTTATTTGTTATCAACAAAATAGTAAATGGCATCGTAATGGAAATAAACCTGCTGAAATTGATTTATTAAATGGTATTTTTTATTACTTTAAAAATAATAAATTATATAAAAAAATAGAATCAAATCGTATTATATATTTTGATAAAAATGGAAAGTATCATAGATCAGATAATAAACCAGCTATTATTTATTTTAATACTGGAAAACAGGAATTTTGGAAACATGGTGTTTACAAATATTTTAAAAAATAAGGATTTTAATAATGGAAAAATATATTGTAACAATTAATAAATTAGGAACTGAAATTTGGAGAAATGAAAAAGGACAATATCATCGTGAAAATAATAAACCAGCAGTAATTTACAAAAATGGACGGATTGAATATTGGAAAAATGGTAAATTATATGAACGTGGAGATAATCTTCCAACAATCATACATGCAAATGGAGATTTTGAATATTGGAAAAATAATAAAATTCATCGAGATAATGATGAACCTGCATTTGTATCAAAAGATATGATGATTTATTATACACATGGAAAAATAAATCGAAAAGAAAAACCAGCAATAATACATTCTGACGGAACTTTAGAATATTGGAAGAATGATATTAAAAGGTCAATAGTTTCAAATCATTTAACAATTTATTTTGATAAACATTCATTAATTCATAGTAAAAAAAATAAAACTAATGGGTCAAGAAGTGCAGCAATAATTCATTCAAATGGTTTAAAAGAATATTTTAAACACGGTAAATTTTTATATGCTCGTTATTAAAATTTAATAATTCAATATCATATAAAAATTTTTATCATTTAAAAAATAATTTTAATATAAATATTAAGGAAAAAATAAAAATGAAAATGAAAACTCTTAATTGCGTTAATGATTTTAACTGGCATTTTGGAATTAAATTAATTAATTATTTAGATTCAACGGTTAATACATCAATGATTACTAATAAATGGTGTTGGAAAGATTTTGGCAATTTATTTAATAATGATTTGAATTATTTATTACCCAATCTTAAAAAATATTTAAAAAAAGTAAATACAGGTAATCCTTCTATTATTATTTATAATTTAATTAAATATTGTAATTTAAATAAAAAATGGGCTATGAATATAATTAAAAGTTATAAAACAGGTGATCCTTCTTTTGTTGCATATATGATGATCAGGGATTATAGTGTTAGTAAAAAGTGGGTTAAAACGATTGTTGAAAATGCAATAACAGGTGATCCTTCTTTTGTTGCTTTTATAATGATCAGGGATTATGATGTTAGTAAAAAGTGGGTTAAAAAAATTATTAAAAATTGTAAAATAGGAGACCCATCATGGGCTGCATTTATGATGTGTAAATATTATAATTGTAAACATAAATGGGCTGAAAATATAATTGAAAATGCAATAACTGGTAACCCATTATGGTCTGCATTTTTAATGACCAAAGATTGTAAATCTAGTAAAAAATGGGCTCGTCAAATTATTAAAAATTGTAAAATTAGTAATCCTACTGATAAAAATTGGGCTGTATGGTCTATTAGAAATTGTAAGATTTAGTGTAAAATAACACAGGCTAGTTAAGGTTCTTATGTTTTATTACTCAAGCCTTAACATAAGATAATAAATTAATTATCCATCTAATAATTCATTTAAATGATTTAAAAGGATATTTTAAACACGGTAAATTTTTTATATACTTTGTTATTAAATAAAAATTAATGTTAATTAATTATTATAATTAATTAACATTAATTTTTAATAATATTATTTTTAATTTTAAAAATATACTAAATATAAAATTTATAATTTAAATTAATTTTAATAAGGAATTAAATATGGCTGATAAAGATTCACCAAGATATACAATGCGATTATATTTATATGATGATGATAAAATATATAATGATGATATTATAGCATTTACAATTATAAAAATGCCAATAATACGTATGGCATCATATTCAATATTAACATTAAATATGACAACTTTTGAATATATACAAGTTAAAGAACAATTGCAAGTAGGTCAATTTGCGAAAATAAAAATAAAAATATGGCAAATAGATATTGGATCGATAGATGATAAAATAAAAGAAAATAATTTAAATACATTATTAATGTCAAAAGAATTAATAATTATACATGCTCAAGACATTGAAACTTTAGAATTAGAAAAAGATTATATAAAATGTTCTTTATATTTAGTAAATCCAGTAATTTATTGGCTAAATAATCATAACGCATATAATAAAATATTTATGAATATAAAAGTAATCGATATTTTATCAAACTATCAAAATTGGTTAGTTAAAGAACATGGTGATATTTTTGAATTCATTACGTGTTCTAAAAATCAAAATCAACATATTTATGATCAAGTATTAATTAAATGTGAAAATGATTTAAATATTGGAAATTATTTAATATATGATAAAAAGATATTAGCAAATGCATTTTCTTATTATTTTTTTGATAATTTTGCTAAAACACAAAGTGGTAAAGATATTGCAGTCATGCTTAATATGTTATCTTGCTGAGCGGGTATTAAACGTAATATTCGGTCCGAATATACAGCTGATCTTCAATATGGAGGTGATATTATACAAACTAATATAATATCAGATACTTTTAATAAAATTACAAGAATTTTTGATTGTGAAAAAGAAAAGCCACAAGTATATACTTATGAATGTTCTGATATGAATATTCAAAAAATGAGAGATATTAATACTCAAATTGAAACTATAAAAGGTGAAGGAGATAGTAATGAACAAATTATTTACAAAAAACGAAAAATTAAAGTTCCAGATTTTAAATATTCAACTCATTCAAAACGATTAAAGACTAAAATAAGTTTATATGTTCCAGATAGTATTAAAAAAACAAATTCTAGATTTCACGCAATGAGACATGAATTTGGTAGTGAAATGAATCAAATTGTTGAATATCGTTTTAATAATTGCCATTTTGATTTTATTCAACTTGGAGATAAGTGCAATTTAGATCAGTCAGAAGCTAATAAAGATAAATATTCATTTCTTGTTATTTCAATTATTAATAATTTTAAAAGAATTGAGACGACTATGCCTATATTAAGTCAAGCAATAACAGGACAATTTTTAGAATATTATGGCCAAAAATGATATTCGATTTTAAATATTAATATTATAGATATTAATATTATAGAATTCATATTTAAAGAAGGTTATTATGACTAATCATTATTTTAAATTTCAAATTCCATATAAACAAATTCATAAAATATTACATAATTATAAAAATATTATTTTTTATATTGATATTTCATCGATTGCAAGAGGACTTTATAATAAAAAAGTAATATTAATGGAAATTGAACGTTTTTTTTCTACAAAAAAATTACCAACAACAATGTTTGATGAATGTCGATATTTTTACAATAATTTATATCGACAATTTAAAAAATATAATCCAAAATTTATAACTATGTTTGATGATGGAACTTGTTTACAAAATACAGTGTTATTAAAAAGTTATAAATCCGGAGGTTCTTCAATAAAATATATAATTCAAGAAGATGTTGAACGTGATTTATATTATAAAATAAAACAATATTATTTTAAATGTATTGAATCTCATTTTAATAAAAAACCAATATCATATACTATCAATTTATATGAATATGAATCTGACTTAGTACCATATTATATTATTAAAAATAATTTTTTAAATTCACAAAATTTAAATACATTAAATGTTATATTATCAACAGATAAAGATTTAGCTCAAACATGTCAATTTAAAAATACAATACAATGTGCTACATTATATAAACGAAAAACATCTTCAATAGAATTTAATATATTATATGATAATAATGCAATTTCATATTTTTATAAAAATTTTAAAAGAGGATCGTTATCATCTAAATACATACCATTAATATTAGCAATTGCTGGTGATAAAGCTGATAGAATAAATGGATTAAAAAATATTGGTTATTCAAAAGCTATAAAATCAATAATATATAATAATATTAATCCATATTTTAATAAAACTTCAACATTGCCAACTGAGTATGAGCCATTTAGAAAAATTATTAATACTAATTTTAAAATAATATCATTCGATGAACAAATTAAAAGATTACCAATAACAACAAAATTTAATATTGATAATCAATTTAAAAATTAAAAGGATAACTTATGGATTGGAAAGAATTTAATACTCAACTTAGAAATATAATTATAAATATTAGTAGTATATATGACGGTGAAACTGGTTTAAAAACAACTATTTTAAAATCACTTAGTGGCAATCAAGGATTGTCAACAATGATTAAATGGATTGATACAACTAATCCAGATAAAATATATAATTTAGGAATAAAACCATTAACAAAAATTGCGGATTCGATGGGATATAATTTACATTTAGTATTTGTTCCTAAAGAAGGAGAAAATGTACCTACAATTGAACAATATTTAACATCATTAAATATATCATTTATGAATATAACAAAACAATTAATACATAATATGATAAATAAAATAAATTATAATGAAATTAAATATCCTACTTCTAATAAAGTTTCAAAAGTAGTACAAAAAGTTATGGATAGTATTGACTATGATAATTTTTGATAAATAAAGGATGAAAATATGCAAAATTGGAATTCATTAATTAGATATATTAAATTACATTTAGGTGCGCCATTTACTATGTTAGAAATGTCAGATGCTGAAATACAAGAATATATTTTAGATAATTGTTTACCAGAAATATCAGCTTTTGATTCAGACCAATATTATTGTAAAGTAGAAACATCTGATAAATATTCATTAAAATATCCAAATAATTTATCTCAACATGATACTATTCTTAGTCAATATAAATATATTATACCAATAGATGAAAATATACGAATATTAGATGTATATGATGTTTATAAAGGAAATTCATCAAGATTATTAACGGGTATGTTAACACAATCAACATATATGCTAACAAATCCAGCTAATATAGTAATGAATAATCAATTAAATACTATGATTAATTCATTAAAAAGAATAGAAACATATGAATTTATACAACCAGATATAATCATATTTAATCATAAACTTAGTGGGTCTGTAATAATTCATTGCCATATTGTATATAATGATTTAAATAGAATGCCAAGTGATACTTATCATGAAATTTTTAAAAAAAAATGTCTTGCAGAAATACAATTAATATTAGCTGCAAAGCGGAGTAAATTTGAAACATTAGACACACCATTTAATAATATTAAAATAAATTGGAATGAATTAAAATCGGAAGCAAAACAAACATTAGATGAAATTTCAACTAAATTAGATGCGATGCCACCATCACATTTATTAACCTGGATGGATTAAATGATTTATAATGATAAATTGCAACCAATTAATAATATTAATTTTCCTGGAGCTAATTTAATAATATTTCAACTAGTTCATAGATTAGTAAATTATAATATTAAAAAAAATGATTATAAACCAAAATATTTTTTCTTTTTTACAATTATCAAAGGAATAGGAAATCAAAAAGCAAGAAGTTACGATTTTAATCAGAAAATAAATATTAAGTATGATACTCGTGAATTAGCAAAATTAAGTTTTGTATTTAAACAATTAGCAGTTGGTAATACATACATATTACCATATGATAAGTTTGCTAGAAATAAACATGTTAATATATGGCAACCTAAGCCAATAAATCAAAATATAAAATTTCCAAAAACAATAAATTATAATTTAGTAGTTTCTGATAAAACGCATGAAACACCAATTAAATATACAATGGTATTAAATTTACATGATATGTATGCATTATCAATAGAATTAGATTTATTAATAACAAAGGCATTAACATCTGAATTTAGAGAACAAACATTAGCTCCAATAAAAATGGATAATTCTATTCCAACTAATAATCGAGTTAATGATCCTGTTTCTATAAATAATCAAGTTAATAATTTTATTCCTATTAATACTAATAATCAGCCAACTAATATTAATACTAATAATCAGCCAACTAATACTAATAATCAGCAATTTACAACTAATTATATAAAATCAGATAAACGAATTCAAAACGATAATTTTAACACTGTTCAACATATTAAAAATGATTTTAAACAAACATTAAGAAAAATATAAAGGAAATAATAATGGAACAACATAACTCAGATAATACGTTAACTATTGAACTTGAAAAACGTATTATAAATTGGATAGAATCTACTTGTAAAGAATTAGTTGAATATCCGAATGAAATCGAAATAAAAACAGAGAAAAAAATAAAAGGAAATGGACGAACATTAATTGTTATGATTAATTGTAATGACAAAGATAATGGTAAATTAATTGGAAAGCATGGTGAAGTTATTAGTGCTATAAGACGAATAACAGTGTCTATGCTTGGAACTTTAAATAAAAGAATAAATATCTTAGTTATGGATTAAAAAATCAAAATTAACTAATTAAGATCAAATTTATTTTAAATCTTAATTAGTTAATTTATTTAGAAAAATTATGAAAATATCAAAGCAAGAACATAAAAAAATTAATAATTATAGACTACGAAAAAAAATGATTGAAATTTGTGGTGAAAAATCATTTTTACTTCCAGATCAATTAAAATTTCCAATTATAATACCTGGTGATAAAAAATGTAAAATTGATAAACGATTACTTCAAGCAGCTTATATGCGTGCTAGACAATATCAAACTAAGAAACCAGGATATAGAGAAATTGCATTAAAAGCAAAAAGTTTATTACGAAATTTATAATTTAAAATGATTTCGTTTTAATATTTTCATTATAGATATTAAATATAAAAAATTATAAGACTTTATATCATTAAGGAGGTTAACAGTGTGGGGAGTCTTATAATTTTTTCAAGATGATAAAATTATTTTAAAAATTCTTTTATCATCTTGTTTTATGGGAAGTAGCGCAAACTGGTAGCGCACTTGGTTTGGGACCAAGGGGTTGTGAGTTCAAATCTCATCTTCCCAATTATTAGTTAGGGGGTATGGCGGAATTGGTTTACGCAACAGACTTAAAATCTGTCGGTCTTTATGGCTGTCTCGGTTCGAATCCGAGTATCCCTATTCGTTATAAATAAAATGAAAAGAGGTGAAATAATATGTGGAGTTCAGTTATAGTTATAGATATACAGAATAATCACCCAATGTCCGAAAAAAATGAACGTCCTTATCGTCCACCCTAAAATTAATATAAATATTATTTTAATTGCGCTAGTATAAATTTGATAATGTAACTTCCTTCAAAAGTAGTATACAAAGAAGGAAGTTACATTTTAAAAGAGGAAATTAATTATGTAACATATTAGACAACTTTGGATTAAATGTTCTTAAAGTAGATTTATTTATTTTTTTTAATATTTATTTAAAGAAAATAAATATTTTTATTTTTAACATCTAATCAATAACTTAAAATATTATTACAATAACTAAAAAGGAATTTTATGAAAATTTTAAATTATACTAGTAATTTTGTTATGGTTAGAGATAATGATCAATAACTTAAAGTATTTAATACTGATAGACTTACATATATAAAATATATAACAAATATTAATAAAAGTTATAATATTGGAAATTTTAAAATTAATATTTATGATAGACATTCAATTATTATTGATTTACCAGAATTTAAAAAAAATATAGTATATATTGTAACACGTGATGTTGCAAATCATCAATCTGTTAAAGAAAGAAAAGATCTTATCTGTGTATCAAATTTTAAAGTTAATAATTCACATAATTCTTCTAAAAGTGCATTTATTACCTTTATATAAATTAAAAAAGGAGTATAATGAATTCAAAACCGATTTGTAAATTTGAAATTACTATTAATTTTATGAGACAACTAGTTAAATATTTAGATACATCAGCTGATTTATTATTAATAAAAGATGACCCTGCTTGGGATAATAATTTTAATTGGAAAGAATTTAATAAAAATTTTAATTATTTATTACCAAAAATTCAAAATTATTTAAAAGACGTTAAAGAAGGCAATCCATCATTAATTGTATTAAATTTGGTTATTTATTGTAATTTAAGTGTTATATGGGCTAAATTATTTATTGAAAATACATTAATTGGTGAACCTTGTCATAGTGCTTATTGTTTATATAATAATAAATATGTAGATCTTGATTGGGTTTTAAAAATTATTAAACGCTGTAAATTATTAAATTTTGGAAATGCATTAGATACTTTATTTTATATGAAAAATGATAATGTTATTTCTAAAAATGAATATAATAAAATTAAAAATTCTATTTAATTTTATTTAAATAACTCTAAAAAGTTAATAATTTTAAAATATTGTAATTATAATAAAGTATTAATTATTCTTTTTATAAATTGAATTTTATTGATTTTCAATAAAATTCAATTTATTTATTTTTTTAAATAAGGAAATATAATGAATTTTGTAAATGTTGTATCATCAAGAAATTTAGATGATCAATATGAAAAAATGACTGTTAATATAACTAAAAATACTTTAATTAGTCTTATTTCAGGATTTCATCAACGAGAATTCGGATTAAATACATTACAAAAAGTAAAAAAACAAATACAAGATTACAAAAAAACATATATTAATACTACAAATTCTAAATTATATGTCGATTCTGGTGGTTATTCTTATATTGTTGGAGATATTCATCCAAGAGATACTTATAAATTAATTGAATGTTATCATAATTATTTAGATACTGAGATTAATAATTTTGATAGAATATTTTCATTAGATATACCAATATCATTAAAATATAATTCTGTAAATACTGTAAGACATATATATGATTTTAATTATAAATCATTATCCTTGTCTAAACAATATTTATTAAAACATCCAAAGTTAGTCAATAAATTTTATCTTATTTGGCAATTTAAATTATCTAAACAGTATTTTATTTGGAATAAGATTATTAATGAATTAAATTTAAATGATATTATTATTAATAGAGCTATCGGTGGAATGGTTGGATTAAAAAAAATTACTAATATTAAATTTTCTCCATTTATTGGACTTTCTTATAAACTATTATCAGATTATATAACGGCAAATCGTTTTGAACACCCGTTAAGAATTCATTTATTAGGAGTTTATGTAAATCATGATCGTTTAATGATTAGTTTATTAGAAAAATTATTTAATTCGTATTTAAAAGAATATAATACTCATGTTAATTTTACATATGATTCTATTAATCCAATGAGAACTGCTCAATTAAAAGTAAAAAATTTAGATATTTTTGCATTTGATAATAATAATATTATAACTTATATATTACATAAAGATCTTCCTGATAATATTCTTAAAAATATATATTTACAGAATTCATATGATATGGTTAAATCTGAAATTAATAATATTAATAACAATAAGAAATTAAATAATATTCAAGCATTTGTACCTATAGTGATCTATTCAACAATTCAATTAGATAATTTTTTTGATTATATTGTTGATAATTATGAAATGGTTAATATGTTTAATAATTCAGTAAGTTTGTTTACATTAAAAAATCAATTTGGAAGTATAATTAATACAATTAAATTTACTCATCCAAATATATTTACACAAAGATTTTTAACATGTATGACTGAAAATTTTAAATATATTTATACATTTCATACATGGTTTAAAAATAAATTTCATGATAAAAATCAATTAGAAAAATTAATATATAAAACTATTGAAAATATTAATTTTCCTTTTAATTTAAAGGATTGAATTCATGAAAAAAACAATTAAACAGTTAGTAAAAGAACGAATACAAAAAATAATGAAATTTTATAAAATAGTTGAAAAAAATGATTGAATCTAATAAACAATATAATATATCAAATCAAGAATATTCTATTAAAGTTAAAATATTAGAACAGACAAATACTATTTTGAAAAATAAAATTAATGAGTTGCAAAATGATATTAAAGATTTAAAAACTATAATAAAAGAATTACAATATGAAAAAAATACACATACAAATTTTCAAACAATAATGCGAGATGAAGTTTTAAATACATTAGAACAACAACGTAATGATTTTGAAAATGAAAATAAATTATTAAAATCAAAAATATTATTATTAGAACAAATAATAAAAGATAAAAAATTTGTTAATCAAAGAAAAAAAATATATAAACAAAAAATAGATATATGGGATATGTTAAATCTTAATTCATCAGCATCTAAAATAAAAATTAAACAAAATTTAAATAATCTATTGAAACAATATCATCCAGATAAAGTAATAAATTCAGGACAACTACTTCAAAAAATTGCAAATGATATTACAAAACAATTATTAGAATTTAAAAAACTTTTTACATAACTTTCATATTTTTTTAATGTTATTTTAATTAGTTTAATATAGATATTAAATTAATTTTAAATAACTTTAATTTTTTAAAGAGGAGGAGGGTTATGGATAAGTTATTTGCAATTATTGGTGGATTATTTAGTATTATTGGGATTTTGATAATTATTGGAATTGGAAGTTGTTGTTATGAAGTTTTTAAACAAGATAGTTTTTTAATTCATTTATCTACTTATCAAAATCAATTTATACAAGATGATGAAACCAATGAATATAGAAAAAATCATTGGTATGATCGAGAAAATAATACTATTGATTTTGAAATGTTTGTAAAAAGTTTGGAATATAATGAATCAGATATCAATAAAATTGAATCTAATTTATTAAATCGCAACTGGCCTAAATTTATTAATTATACTTTTACATTAAGTAATTTAAGAATCAAATGTAATTTAAATAAAGTATTTACTAAATATGGAGAAAAACAATTAAATAATAGTAAACGTTCATTAGATGAACAAGAATGTATGTATGTATTATTATTTACATTTGATAATCATTTTAGTGATGATGTTTTTAATACTATTCATGACTATTATTAATATTTAAAACGGAGAAGAAGAACTATGAAAAAATCAATATTGATTTTAATTATTGTTACTGGATTTAATTCAAATTGTTTTGCAGAAGAATCATTTTGGGAAGGATTAGCAGATTTAGCAAAATTTGTTATTGCTGTTGATAATGCCTTTAATGAATTAAATGATACTGAATCTAATAAAGAGTTAAATGATGAAGATAGATTATTACTAGCATTATGCAAATTTAGAGATTATAAAGTTAGAAAATTTCAAAATAATTATAAAACTAATAATTTTAGATCAACTCATTGGTTTAATAAGGAAACTAAAACAATAAATTTAGATATGTTATTTAAATGTAAAAATCAAAATATCACTCTTGATAATATTAGGATTATTCAGGATGCTAATAATGTATCTTTTAAAAACTATAAGGATGTCTTAATATTATATCGTGATAATACAGATTTTATTAAATTATTAAATATTAGTCAGCCAATGGATGAATTTAAAAATTTACCACTATATAAACAACATTGTTTCTATATTATGATATGTATTCTTGGATGTTTTGAATATATTAATTAATTAAAAAATGGAGAGATTTATTTATGAAAAAAATGCTATTAACATTAATTATTGTTATTGGATTTAATTCAACTTGTTTTGCTGTTACGATTAAAGATCCAAATTATAAATATAAAAATATAATTTATATTGCTTCTAAAATGTTTCAAGAATCAGAAATATTTATTGACACAAAAATTAAAGAATTTTTTAAATGTTATAATTCTGTTACGTGTATTGGAATACATGTATTTAATAAAAATAGTATAAATGTAAAATTTGAAGTTCCAACAAAAGATCACGGAAATTTATGGATGATTATAAATTTTCTCAGATATGGAAATTCATGGACTGATCAATATTATTATACAATGATTACTTATGAAACTTATATTTATAAATTTTGTGATATAACTCGTTCATATTATAAACAAGTAAAAAAATCAGATTATGAATATGATTATACTGAAGATCTTTAAATTTAAAAACGGAGAAATTTACTCATGAAAAAAATACTATTAACATTAATTATTGTTATTGGATTTAATTCAACTTGTTTTGCTACTGAACCCTGGTTACATATTGTTGGAGATAAATTCATAGTTAATCTTGAATTATTTATAAATACTAAATATGAACAAAATGAAATTAATAAAATTACAGATGTTAATAAAATAATATTTGTGAATTATGATAACATCATAGCTAAATATAAAAAATTAAAGCAATATAATGATTATTTCAAAAATCTATTTAGCGGTAGAAAAATATCAAATACACAACATTGTTTTGCAATTTTCATATTACATATAAAATCTAAACAGTAAAAAATTAATTATTGTTATTGAAAATATAAATAAATTTCATTTAATCTGGTGTTAAAAACACCAGATTAATTAATATATTTTTTAAAAGGAAAAAAATAATGAATAAGGATTTTGAATATAAAAGTGAAGTTTCAATTAATCAAATAATTGCTACTATTCAAGGTGAAGGTATTAATTTAGGACAACCATCATTATTAATTAGAACAAATTATTGTAATTTGCAATGTTCTTTTTGTGATAGCAAATATACTTGGAATAATATAAAAAATGAAATAATATTACAAACTCAATCAGACATTGATTCATTATTAAATATTGTTAGAGATAAATCAAAGAATTATCAATATAAAAATTTGTTATTAACAGGTGGAGAACCAACATTGTATTTTAAAAATAAAGTATATATTGAATTAATTTTAAATACATTATTACGATTTAATACAATTAAACAAATTGATATTGAAAGTAATGGACTTTTTAATCCATATGATGTAAGTTTATTTATAAATAAAATAAATGATTTAAAATATAAAATAACTAATTTAACAATTAGTCCTAAAACTGATCCTGATACAATTTATACAAATATTGAAAATTTAAGATCATTACAACCAACTGGAAAAATTAATATTAATATTAAAATTATTAATAAAGATGATTATTTAAATATGTTTTTATATAATTCTAAATTTAAAAAATTAAGAATTGATTATAACATTCAATTTTATTTAATGCCATTAACACCATTAAATTTAGATAAAACAAAATATATTTCAAATTGCAAAAAAACAATAGAAATATGTTTAAATACCGGTATTCGTTATACACCACGTGAACATATATGGATATATAAACAAGATATCAATGAAAATAAAAATTTAATATAAAATTAAAATGTTTACAAATCTAAGAAGGAGTATAATATGTCAGATGATGGTTTACGATTAACATTAGAAAATATTAATGATTATATTATAAAAAATAAAATAAATCAAATTACAACGACTAATATTAAAGAAATTGGATCAGCTCAATTTGATAAAAATGGATTATGGTCTGAAACAATATTTGGTTTAAATGGGTCAAATGAACGACGAACAAAATTTGGATATGTTGATCTAAAAACTAAAATAATACATCCTGAATTATATAAAATAATATTAAATTCGTTAATATTACTAAAATCTACAATTAATAATAATAAATATATTATTATTGATAAAAATGGATTAATTATTGAAAATGATGAAAATAAAGGATATACTGGATTATTATATATTATTAAAAATTTTAATAATATAGATTTAAAAAATAAAGATAATTATAAAAAAAATAAATATAATAATATTGAATATTTAAATAAAATAAAAAATAATATAATTATTAATAAATGGTTAATAATACCAGCTGGTATTAGAGATATGAATTTAAATAAAAATATAAAATTATCGGAAATTAATAGTTTATATATAGATTTATTAAATACAACACAAATGATAATAAATGGAAATGATAATGATATATTAGAAACATTAACATTTAAAATACAAAATATTATATTACAAATATCAATATGGATTAAAGATCGAATGAAAGGTAAAAAAGGATTATTTCGAAATGCAATGTTAAAAAAAACTATGGATTATACTGCTAGATGTGTAATTATTGGAAATCCTAATATTAAAACAGGTTATATTGGGATTCCATGGCATGTAATATTAATAATTCATGAACCTTTTTTTATTCATCAATTATATAATAACTATTCTGATGTTTTAAATATGATTGGTAACTATTTAGATATTAAGGATGAAATATCAATAAAAGATATTAATAATTTTATAAAAATAATTAGTAAAACATCACATTTAATACCAGATGGATTAAAGTTTGAATTAATTAAAATTGCGAATATTATTATTAAAGATCGACAAATACTATATAAAAGAGATCCTGTTGTTACTAGATCTAATTGGCGTAGTGGCCATATAATAGTGTTAGAAACAGGAAATTCAATTGAATTAAATTTATTAGATTGTATTCCATTAAATGCTGATTTTGATGGAGATGCAGTTGTATTATTTCCAATATTTTCTAAAGAAGCTCAACAAATAGCGAAAGAAAATATGAATCCAATATATTCAAAATCTGCGCATTCTAATATTTTAACAAATATAAAAAGTATTTTCGCATTATCACATGATGCCGCAACTACTATATATTATGCAACAAAAAATTAAGGAGAATTAATAATGCCTTATTGGTCACCAGGCTCAACTCCAGTTCCATATAGTTCATTACATAATACAATACCTACAAATAATATAACACGTTCTACAATTACACATAGTACTTTACCAAATAATTTTCCAAATTATGAAAAAGAAATAAATCCAGATAACTATAAATTTCCATTAGATCCTTGGCAAAAATTACTTAAAGCAAAAGTAGCTCAACGTGATATTAAAGGATTATTTATATTAATATCACCATCTGGGGGTAAAACAGATCCAATTATGGAAGGATTAATTCTTAAATTATTAGGTTTTAATACAAAATTTAAAATATTATGGAGTGCTCCTTTAAAACAATTAGCGTATCAACTTTGCAATGATATTGCTACTGGATTATTTAGAGGATTATTACAATTTGCTACTGGACGAGCATTTTTAAATAAGATAATACCAGGAATACCAATTGGAAATAATAATCAAATTATAGAATATATAAAAATGCATTATATTGGAGTTAAAACTGGAGAAGGAACTTTAAAAAATTTCGCAATAATTAATAAAAATACATTAGTAGATATCACAACATTTAAAATAGCTGGAGATATTATTAAAAAATATAAATATAATGTTGTTGTTATTGATGAAATGCAAGAAGCATTTACATTAGGAACAGCAAAATCAAAGGATAATATAAATGCATATATAAATTTATTTAAATATCAACAAAATAAATATATGTACTTATTAAGTGGAACAACACATAAAATAATTGCAAAAAATTTTATTAATTGGGTTAATAAAAAATATAATACAAATATAGAATTATTTCAACAATCATATAGTGATACTCGTAATAGGAGTATTATTAATATAATTCCTATTGCACAATTAGCAAATTATAATAAATTAAATGAATTTGTTTTAAATATATTGACACATAATTTAGGATATTATCATGTTATGATATTATTTTCAAAGAAACAAATAAGAAATTATTGTGAATATTTAATCAAACGGATACCACCATATATTAATATACCAAATATGGATATTATTTTTGCAAATTCTAAAGATAGATTAATTTGTAAATGTCTTCAAAGAGGGTTTGGATATATTGTTGGAGCTCAACCAGATAGTGTTAGAGAATTAGATCAAATATTAATGTTATCAGCTCAAGAAAAAGTTGAAGTTGCTAAATTATTTAAAGGTGGTAATACAAAACCTAAATTAAAATTTTTATTTGCAACCGATGCTATTGGCATTGGTGTTAATATGAAAGTGAAATCATTATATATTCCTTCCGTAAAACGATTTAATGGAATTGGATTAGTCGATACTTCTTCTTCTTCTTTAGTTCAATTATTACATAGAGCTGGTAGAGGTTCAGTTCCAATAGCGACTATTTATACAACACCACAAGATATTCAAACAGTTAAATGTCATATAGAATCTGATCCAATGGTTATTTGTATTAATGATTTTGATGTTTCATTATATTCAAATAAAATGCCAATGGATGAACAATTAAGAATAAAATTAGAACTTACTAATCCTTGTCAAAATATTTTAAATCAAAGATTTTAAGGAGTTTATTTTAATGTTAAATAATCAATTGTCAAAAAATGCATTAGCAATTTATACACGTTTATATTTCCAAAATAATGAAAAAACAACTCAACAAACTCATAAACGTGTATCTAAATTTATTTCAAATAATAATAATGAATTAAAAAAAATATTTTTTAATTTATTAGATTTAAATATATTTCGTCCAAATACACCATGTTTAATTAATGCTGGTATTAGAAATAAAAGTAATCAAGATGTACATAGTTCAAATTTATGTGCATGTTTTGTAATTAAATTAGAAGATAATATGAATTCAATATCAAAATTAATAAGAACATGTATGTTAATATACGCATCCGGAGCTGGAGCAGGTTTTTGTATAGGACATTTAAGAGAAAAAAATGCTAAATTATCGGATGGCGGTGTTGCATCTGGTCCAATTTCATTTATGAGTATTATTCAAGAAATATCTGATGTTGTAAAATCTGGAGGTAGAAGACGAAGAGCAGCAAATATGATTACTATGCAATATAATCATCCAGACATTTTAGAATTTATTAAATGTAAAAATAATAATAATTTTTCTGCTATGAATATTAGTATTGGTGTTGATAATATATTTTTTGAAAAAGTTAAAAATGATGAAGATATTGATTTAATTTCTCCAACTTCAAAAAAAGTTATTAAACAGGTTAAAGCTTCTAAAATATGGAATCTTATAATTGATAATGCATATAATACTGGTGATCCTGGATTATTATTTTTAGATACTATAAATAAATTTAATCCATTACCATCATATGGATATATTGATGCAACTAATCCATGTGGAGAAGTTCCATTGATAGAAAATGAATCCTGTAATATAGGAAGTATTAATTTAAATAAATGTTTAGAATATGATCAATCAGCTAATTCTTATTATTTTAATGAAACTAAATTTATAAATTATACACATCAATCAATTGATTTTTTAGATAATATTATTACATTAACTGGGTATCCGAATATTGATATTTATAATAATATGAATGAACATCGCCCACTTGGATTAGGTATTATGGGATTAGCTGATATTTTATATAAAATGAAAATTGCATATAATAGTAATAAAGGATATACATTATTTAAAAAAATTTGTTATTTAATGACAAAAACTGCATTTGAACATTCTATTGATAAATGTTGTAGTAAAGGTAGGTTTGCACCTTATATTTGTGCTCCTATTAATTTATCAGAGAAAGATAAAAATGCAATGGCATTATTATTATCTAAATATGGCGTTGATGAAATCCATATTAAAAGATTTAAAAAGACAGGTATTCATAATAGTAATGTGACATGCATTGCTCCAACTGGGTGTCTGAAATATGATTCTTTATTATTAACATCTGATGGTATTATTGAAATAGAAAACTTAAATCCTAATCCAAAATTAAAAATAGATAATTCTTGGTTAAATCAAAATTTACAAATTATTCAAGAAAAAGAAATATCAAATAGTAATAAATTTTATTATAATGGTATTAGAGACACAATCAAAATAACTACCGAAGATGGATATTTTATTGAAGGTACTCCAAATCATAAACTTAGAATTATTAATGAAAAAATGTTTTATGTTTGGAAGGAATTAAAAGATATTAATAAAGAAGATCATATTTGTATAAAATTAGGAGGTCATGAAAAATTATTAATTAATAAACCATATATTAAATTAAAACAATTAACTAAATTTCATGGTAATACTAATATAAAATTCAAACAACCATTAGAACTTAATGAAGAATTAGCATTACTAATAGGATATTATATGGGTGATGGAAATCTCAATAATCAAGGTATTAAATTTACAATTAGTATTGATCATCTTGAAAATGCTAAACTTATTGAAGATTTTATGATAAATATCTTTGGAATTAATATTAGTAATATTGAACATAGAGATGGATGTAATATATATTCATTTAATTGTAAATCAATTAATAGATTTCTAAAATTAAATCATTTAATTAAAATAAAAGATAATGCCCGAATTGGAAAAGGTTCATATATTCCACATATCCCATTATTAATCCGTCAAAGTAAAACATCAGTTTTATGTTCATTTTTAAAAGGATTATTTGAAGCTGATGGAACTATTTATATAAGTAGATTTAATAAAAGTCCGATAATATCATTTACAACAGTACATATATCTTTAGCTAATCAAGTTCAAACATGTTTAACTTCACTTGGAATTATGTGTCATTTCTATGAAGATAAAAGTATTATTGGAAAATATGCTAAAAAACCGAGGTCAAATTTTAACATACGTATTAAATCATCAGATTATAATTTAATATATAAAGAAAAAATTGGATTTATATCTGATAGTAAAAAATTATTATTAGAAGATATTGATAATATTAAAAGTACTGCATTATTAATTGAAAATAAATTATTATGGGAAGATTTATTTAATAATTTTAAATACGGAGATTTAAAAAAATATTCAACACACAAATATAATATATTGAAAAAAAATAAACGTGGTAGTTTATCAACTGCAAAACGAATAATTGAAGATTATCCATATTTATCAACAACATTATTAGGTCAATTAATTAAATTTAATATATTTATTAATAAAGTTAAATTTATTGAATATAAACAAGCAGAGACAATGGATATATCTGTTCCTTATAGAAATACATATATTGCAAATTCATTTATAACACATAATTCCATCTCAATATCAGCTGATTGTTCATATGCATTTGAACCATGTATGGGTCTAACATGGAGTAAAAAATTAACAGATACAGATAAAACTTTATATTTCATTAATAAAATTTTTGAAAAAGAAGCCTTACCATCAATTATTAAACAATCTAAAAAATCAAAAACTAAAATCATTCAAGATATTGAAAACAATCATGGATCTATTCAAGATTTACCATATATATCAGAAGATATTAAAAAAATATTTGTAACAGCACATGATATTTCGCCGTTAGAAAAAATAGAAATGCAAGCTGCAGGTCAACAATATATTTCATTAGCAATATCTTCAACTTGTAATTTATTAAATTCAGCTACAAAAGAAGATATAATGAATATTTATACATATGCATATAAAATGGGATTAAAGGGTATAACAATATATCGAGATGGTTGTAAACAGAATCAACCAATTAATTTTACAAAAGATAAACCTACAAAAAAGTTTAATATAGCAAAATTAAAAAGACCAATAATTAGATATGGAAAAACTATTGAAACTAAAACACCGGTTGGTAAATTGTATATTACAATTAATTATCATAATAATAAACCACTTGAAGTATTTTTAACATTAGGTAAAGGAGGACAATTAAATAATATTTTATTAGATACTTTAGCAAGAAGCATTTCATTAGGATTACAACACAATGTTCCCTTAGTAAATTATATTAGATCATTTAAAAATACAACTGGAGATTCATTTTGGAGCAAAATTGATAATAAGCATACACAAATGCATAAATCTATTATTGATTTAACGGCAACAGTTTTTGAAAAAAATATATTATTTAAAATGATAGATACGATTAATAATAATTCAATAAATGAAAAATATGAAATTTGTCCAGAATGTTATGAACAAACATTAAATCTTAATTATGGTGGTTGTAAAGGTGGAATTTGTATTAATTGTGGTTTTACTAATTGTTCTGGATAGGTAATATTTATAAAATAGGAGTTTTTAATGTCTCAAATTAATGTTAAGTCTTCAAAATTATTATTTACCAATCATACAATATTTAAAGCAATTGATAAATTATCATTAGATATTGTTAAATATTATAAAAAGAAATATATTAATAATCTTACAATAATTACAATACTTGAAGGTGGAATGATTTTTGCTACAAATTTAATAACAAATTATAATATATTAGATAATTTTCAAATATATAATTTATCAGTACATTCAAAATCATATATTGACAATAAAAAATCAAAAAAACCAATTATTGATATTTCACATATTTCATATAATAATATATATAATAAAGATATATTAATTGTAGATGATATTTATGATACTGGAGAAACTATTAATGTTTTAAAAAATAATTTAATATCATATAAACCAAGTTCTATAAAAAGTTGTGTTTTACTTAGAAAAAAAGATATTACATCTAATAAACCTGATTTTTGGATATTAGAATGTAAAAAAAATGATTTTGTTTTTGGTTATGGACTTGATTATAATGGATCATGTCGTAATCTTTTAAATATTTATGCAAAGTCAACCTAAAAAATATAAAAACTTCTAGATTTATATATTAAAATCTAGAAGTTTATCTATATAAGATATTAAGTATTAAAATCAATAAGACATTCAAATGAATTAATTAATTTATATTCATATAACATATATAACATAATACCATTTATTATTGTTTTATGTAAATTTTTTTTATTTTTTATTTTTAATTTTTTAAATATATTAGTTAATAAATAATTTGGTAAATTCCATAAATCCCATGAAGCATTTCGAAATGCTACTATTATATCTTCAAAAGATTTAGCTATTATAATTTCATTATTAAATTCAATATCAATTGATTCAGTAGCATTTTTTATAATAATATTAGATATTACTTTTTTAAATTTATTAATTTTCTTAAATTTTATTTTAATTCCTATTGATTTCAAAATAAATTGAAAAGTCATATTATCATCTCGATATCTTTTTAAAAAATTTAAAATATTAGTAATTGTTGAATATTGACCAGATTTTAAAAAATCAGAATTTAATTGTTCAATATTATTAATTACATTTTTTTGAAAATCTTTTTTAATTTCCATAGATTTTTTCTTTATAATTTTTAATTACATTAATAGCCCATTGTTCATTAGAACCACAATCTCTAACCATTAATGTTGCAGCATATGTTGGATTTCCAATTTTACAATTAGAAATAAATTCTTCAGCCCATCTTCGATCAGATCCGCAATAATATACCATACAATAAGCAGCATCCATCGGATCACCAATTTGGCAATTTTCTATAAACTTTTCAATATATGATCTAATGGGATAATTATATAAATAATATAAGTTATACATTGCAGAAGCTGGATTTCCAATTTTACAATTTTCAATGAAATTTTTAATTCATTCTTTATTCCAACAATTGTATTGATGGGCCATTTCTGGGATAATACGTGATGGATCTCCAATTTGACAATTTTCAATAAATTTTTTAGCATATTCAATATCTAAATTGCAATATTTAACTAAATTATAAATGGCTTTTGATGGATTTCCAGTTGTTGTGTGTTCAAAGTAATCTAATATTTTTGGTAAAAGATAATTAAACTTATTATTAAATTCCCACCAACACCAAGTTTGATCAATTATTGATACATTTGCATCTTGATCTAATTCTTTGATTAGATTTTTACCAAATTTCCAATCAAAATAATTTGGACATTCTAACATAATATTCTCCTTTTAAATTTATTAAAAAAATTATCAGGTTAAATATTAATTAATATCTATATTAATATGTTTAAAATAACATTTAGATTAGGAAAAATCAAATGAGTAATATAATTAAATTAATACAAGAATCAATTATTTTTTCAGACAAATCGATATCAATTGATTTTGATAAATTTTTATCTGGAAGGATTAAAAAATTATTAATAGTAGGTTTTTCAGGTTCAGGAAAAACATCAACAGGAAAACAAATTTCAAAAATATATAGTAAATCATTTTTTAAAATTGATGATTGTTGGAATTTTAAATTAAAAAACCCAATTAAACAATTTGATAAATGTCTTGAATATAAATTACTTAATAAAAAAATATATATTCTTGAAGGTATAAATTTTATGGATTTAAAAGCATATCCAAATATAAGAAAATTTATTTTAAAACAGCCATGTATTATTTTAGGACGTTCATCGATTATTTCTTCAATTAAAGCTGCTATTAGAAATAAAAATTATAATCAACTTTATAAAAATGAAAGTTATTATAAAAATTTAAAAAGAACATTTAATACTAATAAGCATATATTTAATAATTATAATATATTTAAAAGAATACGTTGTAACCAACCAAATGCAAATATTCAGAATTTTGATTTAAATAATTTATCAAAAGATGATATACAATGGTAAGGAGAATAATTTAATGAATCATATAAAAACTGTTGAAGATATTTATAAATTACTTAGTGAAAATGATGAAGTTCAACTTTCATCTAAGTTTACATATATATCAAAGAAGACAAATAATAAATCTAAATTATTATCATTAGGAAGAATATGGTTCAATATTCTACTAGAAGATACTAATATACCTTTAATTAACGAACCTGTTGATAAACATAAAATTAACGAGATTATTTCTCAAATTACAGATAGTGAAATTATATCAAAAATATCAACTGAAAGTTTTAAACTAGCAACAATAAATCCAATATCAATTGATATAAATTCTTTAATCATTCCAGATTTTATTGAAGAAAAAAAGAAGAAATTATTTAAATCAAATTTACAATCAATAAAATTTCAAAAAGAAGCATTAAAAATTACAAAAGAATATATTGAATGGTTAAAAGATAATGATTCTAATTTTTATCATATTATTAAATCAAAAGCTAAATTATCTATAGAATCAGTAATGGTATTATTAATTGGTAAAGGTTCTACAATTGATATTGAACAAAAATTACATTCTCCAATTACATCAAGTATTAATGATGGATATGATATTAAACAATATTATCAGTCAGCTGCTGAAACTAGAAATGCGTTATTCGTAAGATCTAAAGGAACAGCTGAGCCAGGGACTCAAACTCGTAAAATTAATTTTGCAAATTCGAATATAATAATTGATGAAAATGATTGTAAAACAAAAAAATATTTAAAAATAGATTATAGCGATGAAATTTTTAAATCTATACTTGGAAGATATTATATTGATACAAATAATAAATTAAAAATAGTGACAAAAAAAACTAAATTTCCAAAAACAAAAAAAATAAGATTAAGAAGCCCGATATATTGTAAATCAAAAAATGATAAAATATGTAAATTTTGTTATGGAAAATTATACGAAATCAATAATACAAAACATATTGGATTAAATGCAGCTAGTGTAATGAATAAATTAGGCGTTGAAGGTTATGCTATGTCTATGAGACATAAAGCAACAACCGTTAATTTTGGCAATGTTGATTTTACAAAAGATTTAATTAATTTAACTAAAACATAAAGAAATTAAAATATAACTAAACTTTTTTGGGAGAATAAAAAATGTCAACTAATAAAACTCAAGATATAACTAACGTTATTCTTAATAATATTGAATCTAATGATACTAAACCTAATAATATTAATAATAAAGATGGATATTATAATGATGATTTTTTCGGAAATATCAAAATTATTATAGAAGAACCAAAACGCGTTAAACATCCTGATGGATATGAATATGAGTCTGATTATCAAAATAAAATATTTAAATTAGGAAAAAATTATTTATTTACAGACGTCTCAACAAGTCATACAATTCAAATATCAATTTTTAGAATTATACTTAAAAATATATTTAAACATATATCTGTTAATAAAGATACAATTAATAAAATAAAAGAAATAAAACAAGAATTAATTTTAAAACAATCAAAATATAATAACGAATTGCAAGAAAAAGTAAATATTATTGATAAAAAATATAATTCATTATTAGATAATATACCTACAAAAGAAATAATTGAAGAATTAATAAATAATAAAATATTTTCTATGAATCAGCTAGATAATATATCCCCTAATGATTCATCAACTACTGAATCTAAAGGAAAAGTATTGACTGCAACACAATTAATTTTATTAAAAGAACAATTTGAAAATGCAGATGATCTTGTAAAATTACGAAAAGCTAATTTAATTTAAAAAATATGAAATTCTCCCAACCTGGAATCCAGGATTGGGAGAATTACAATTTACATGTCCCTTGCATTAACATGTAGAATTTCTCAAATGTTTTATTCCATATCTTTTTTGTATTTGCGAAGGTATATCAACATGATATAACATTTGGAAAAATCCATTTTTACTCTATTTAGGTGAATAAGTCTAAATAAAGAGGATTAACATCTTCCGGAAGATATTAACTCCTAACCCGTCAGGTTCTATTATATTAATATCTATCACAAAAATTTTAATCGTAAATAAAAATTTTTCAATTTAAAAAAATCATGAATGGTTTCTGGATTATGAAAAAATCCAGAAACATACCATTCAATTTATCTAAAAAATTTATAATTATTAGATTACTTTCAAAATTTTTTAACAGCCATGTTAGGCAGTATATAATTTTAAAAGCTTTTACTTAATTTATAAAAATTTTAATTCTTATAAATTAAGAGGATATAATAATGCGCATTTATTATACTCCTTCATTATGTTAATATCTATAATAAAAATTTTAATCGTAAATAAAAAAGGAACTAATTATATGTTAAATGTTAATGATGTTTTAAATATAACAAAATATGAAATACGTACCAGATATGAAAGTATTATATATTTAGATCAAAAAATATATAATAATGATATAATTACAGAAACATCAACTGATTATATTATTCCTGGACTTATCGATATATATATTCCAGAATTTAATGATAAATGCCAAATTGCAACATCATATAATCTTAATTTAATAAAACCAGATAAAATAATTGAAAATAAAAATATATTAGAATTATATTATGAAAAAGATACATTAATTATATATCAACAAATATATAATAAAAATACAGATATGTCTTTAATTATTAAATTATTTGAAGGACGAATTAAATATATTTCTGATCCTGAATTATTATTAATAACATTATTTAATCAATTAAAAAATTTATCTGATTGTGACCTAGTTCATATTGAATTAATTATTTCAAATATGTTTAGAATGAAAAAAAATCCAAAAATTAAATGTAGAGAAACAGGTAATTTTAAAGATGCGGTTATTATCGGTCAAACAGCACAACCATTTATTGATTCTTGGTTAAGCTCACTAGGTTTTATGTATATTGATAAAGCAATAGAACAAGGTCTTATTACTGGTGAAGCTGCTGTTATGAATCCATTAGAAAAAATTATGATTGAGCAATATTAGGGAGTTAAAATGTCAAATATAATTCATATAGATAAAACTAAATTAACAGATGTTTCTAATATAACAATAAATGGAAAACTAAAATATAAAATAGAAAATAAAAGAAAAAAAGAAAAAAAATTAAGTATTGATGAATTACAACAATTACAATTTATTTCTACTAAAAAAGAAAATTATATACCAGAAACCGTTAATGATGTTGAAGGTTTAGAATATATAGGATAATATTATGCCAATAAAGAGTAAACAAAAAGGTAATAATTTCGAAAATCTAATAGCTAAAAAATTATCTAAATGGATATTTTGGAATGATCAACATGTATTAGGAAGACACCCAACATCAGGAGCTAAAAAAGTAGCTTATGTTGGAGATATAATTCCGCAAAAACCATTATATAACTATGGATGGCTTAATTTTCCATTACATTTCGAATTGAAAACTGGTTATACTCAACATGAAGCAACATTTAATAAACAAACGCAAGTTAAAAAATGGATTCTCAAAGGTGAATCTGAGTTAACAACCGAACAATCGATATTATGGTTAATTATACGATTTAAAAATAAAACACCACTTTTATTAACTAGTCATATATTAACTAATGTTAATTGGGAATTAGCTTTAAATATTAATGAAACTATTTATTATATTTATACTTTTTATAAATTATTAAAATTAAATTTTTATGATGTTGTATTGTATTCAGAATTTAAATACAATACAACACCATAAAACTTTATTCAGTCCATATATCATCTATTTTTAATACACGCCCAATATATTGAGCGAATTTATTGTTTAATCCAAGATATTTAACTCCAATTGCTAATAAAGTTGCAATATCTTCATTTTGGGTTATCAACGATAATTCAAATTCACCAATATATGGTTTGCACCATACTTCTTGTTTATATAGAGATTTTATATATCCAACATTTCCTTCAAAATAGATTGTGTTAGAATCCATTTTTAAAATTTGTCTAGCTATTTTGATAAATATGTTTGGCCTTATTTGTTTTGAATATTTAGTCGAAATTCTATTTAATACATCAGAAACATTTGTCATGTAAGTGTCATTTGTTACTTTTTTCATAATTCCTCCTTTTTATTTATATATTTAATTCTGCAGTTTCATACCATTCTCTTTCTTTTTCATTTAATTCAGATTGTTCAATCGTATATGGAATATTAGGATTACCATATTGTTTAATCATTTTCTCAGTTAATAATACTGGTGGATCGTCATAATTAATATTTTTACATTGACCTGTTTTTATATTGAAAATAAATAGACTATCAAAAGTTTCATATCTATCAATTGCTGTAGATATATAATCTGCAATATTTTTTTCAGATCTATCTTCTGTAATAAATGTAATTTCAAATGTTTGTTTTTTCATATTATTTTCTCCTTAATTATTGTTTTGAGAATTTAAATAGATATTTAATAATTATATATTTAATATCTATATTGATTAATATAAAACAAAATAGTTCCCGAAAGAACTATCTTGTTAACACCAACTCCACCAATTCCGAAAAATCTGGAGAGGATATAATAAGTCACCTTACTATATCCTGGGATATCTCGAAAGATATCATTTTATTAATATCTATAATAATAATTTTAATCGTAAATGAGTTTTTAATAAACAAAATGAGTTCCCGAAAGAACTCATTTTGTTAAAGCAGGAACCTCTCATAAAATATCGAAATATTTTATTGAGGAGGACACCGAAGTGCCCTAGGATGACATAAGTCATCATTATTTAATATCTATAATAAAAATTTTAAAATAACATGGGAGATTTTTATGAATTTAAAAGATTTTAAAAATACTTCAAAATCAAAACAATTACTTATATCTAATAATGTAATATTACATATTGTTCCAGAATTTGAATCTGATGTTATATCTAATATTAATAAATTAGGATTTCAATTACATAATTGTCATAGTATTATTATTAAAACAAAAGTATTAAAATTAGCTGGAAAAACATTTGATGCTCGAGAATATAATAAAAAATCGAAAAATCAAATAAAAAAATATACAACACCAATTACAATATTAAATACATTGCCAAAATCTATAAATGGACAATCACAATATTTTATAATTGATAATTTAATTACATCTCAATCTAGTAATTATTTATATAAAATGACATCAAAAAAAAGAAGTACAATATATTTATTTAATCAATTACAAAAAGAATTTAGATTTACTAAACGAAAATACCCAAATTTTATAAATTATCCAATAATTATTATTGATCCATATATTTCAATTAAAAATACTGATTATAATAGCATATACAATTTAATTAAAATGATACCTGTAATTGATCTTCGACAATTAGCATGTTTTGATAATCATTTATTAGTTGCATTAAATGAAGATAATAAAAAATATACATTTTTATCAATATTAGCATATGATAAAAATGGAAAATTAAAAATTAATAAAACTTCATTATCATATATTAAATCATCAATAGATAGAATATATAAAACACTAAATAAAACTTCTCCAATATTAATAAAAGATAAAAAAGAAATAACGAAACATAATATTAATTTTTCAAATACAATTGATATTGGAAAAAATAATATTCTATCCATTAATACTCGAAAATTTAATAAATTAATAAAATCATATAAAATAAATGATCCTGAAATTGCAAAACTTATTAAAAATACAATCAAAAATATATTAATAACACAATCTGAAATAATAACGGCAGATAATATAGAATTTCAAATTCTTAAAGCAATTAATAAATTAGTATATGGACATGATAATATTAAAGAAGAACATTTATATGATCCTACAGAATTATTATTAAAATTACAAGATATTAATGAATTTAAGAAAATTATTAATATTCCTCCAACACGTGAAGAATATTTATTTAATATTAATGAAATTATAACTATAGAACCTATTACTAGTACTGTTAAAAAAGAATATGAATTTAATGAAAATATTCATAAAAAAATTAAACAATTATTTTCGACATTAGAAACACGACCTGATAATCCAATTAAAATACAAAAAATTAAACATGAAATTAAAGATAATAATATACATCGATTTATACAATATACAATTACTTTAAAAAATTTAACTGGCAATAATAAAAAACCATATGATGTTATACTTGATATTCCTGCATTAATAAATGATAAATATTTTAAATTAAATGGAAATACATATATATTAGCAAATCAACAAATATTTAAACCAATTACTAAAACAAAACCAACTGAATGTCGATTATTAACGAATTATTCAACAGCAACATTAAGCATTGTAAATTTAAAATTTAATATTTCTGAATTTAATGAAATTATTAAATATATATCAATTAAATATCCAAAATTAATCAAATCAATAGATGATAATATACAAATAATACAATTTAAAGATAAAAATAATTCTAAAATTAATTTTATTGATGAAATATTATTTCAAAATGATAATAAAATGACTGTTTTTGATTCAACTGAGAATTGTTATTATGAAATTATTGAAGATAATAAAATAAAAATAATGTCTACGAAATTAGAATATATATATGAACAATTATTAGAAATAGTACATACTATAAATCATCAAGAAAATTTTAAAACATATAATAGATCAATCCCATATTTGGCTGTTCATATAATGGGTGAAAAAATGCCTTTAATTATTTATATGTGGCAACAAATTGGATTATTAAATGCATTAACAAAATTGGAAATTAATTTTTCGATCGATAAAAAACTAGAAAAAGATAATTCGAAATATATATCATTTATATTTAATAATAAAAAAAATACTAAATTATACTTATATCCAACTATAAAACGTCAAGAATTAATAATTAATGGGTTATTAATTATTCCTAAAAAATCAAGAATATTTAATATTGAAGATTTAAATAATAGTGATAAGATTAGTGATTATTTAAGTATTAAAGGAAGTTCAAGAACAATTAATAATCTTAATTTAGCAACAATAAATATATTAGATCCAATTACAATAAATTTATTAAAATATGAAAATTATCCTATTAATTTAATAACTTTAATTTCAACAACAATGGTTAATATATTATTAAATAATAAAACAACGTCAATAACTGATTTAAGTAATTATAGAGTAAGACAATCTGAAATTATTTTTCAATTAATATATAAAGAATTAATGCAAGCACATTCAACATATTCTCAAGCAGTTAATTTCGGAGAAAAAGATGCAAAAGCATTCTTAATCCGTAATTATGTTATTCAATGTATGCTCGGTGCTCATCCACATATGAGAGGTAATAGTGTATTAACATTATCACTTCCATATAATCCTATTATTGAACTAAAAGATGATACAAAAGTAATAAAAACAGGTCCAGGTGGTGTTCCAGTTAAACAACAATTTAAAAATTCTCATCGAGGAATACATAAATCTCATATTGGAAATATTGGTGCTAATAGTACGTCAGAATATGAAGATGTTGGATTAATAACACATCATACATTATCAGCAAAAATGAATAATGAATATGGTGTTTATGGAACTGTTGATATAAAAAATGCAAGTAAATGGGGTTCTATGACTGTTGATGAAGCTTGCACACCATTAATAAATCAAATGGAATCGGGACGTGCAATATTAGCAGCTACACATACAGCTCAAGTAACTGCAATCACAGATGCTGAAGTTCCACTTGTTTCATCTGGATTTGAATATATTGTACCACAATTATCATCTAAACGATTTATTCATATTGCTAAAAATGATGGAGAAATTATTGAAGTTGTTAAAGATGAATTTATTAAGATCAGATATAAAGACAAAATTGATATATTAGATATAACACCAAGATTATCAAGAACAAAATTAGCTTCATATATAAATCTTGAATTTAAAACATTAAAAAAAGGTACAAAAGTTAAAAAGAATCAAATTATAGCAAAAGTTGATTCTTTTAATGATGATGCTTATGTTCATGGAAGAAATGCGACAATTGCTGTTATGAATTATCTTGGTTATTCACATGAGGATGGATATTGTATATCTGAAAAATTATCAAAACAATTTCAAACTAAAACGACTACTGAAATTGTAGCTATAATACCTCCAAATACAAAAATAATTAAATTTATGAAAGAAAAAGAAAAAACAAATATAAATGATATATTATTAAGTTTCGATTATAATTATTCAGTTGATAGTTATATTGAAAATTATCAATTATTAAATGATCAAAATTTAGATTCAGAAATTGATCCATATGAATTAAGTGATAATTTAATGTCTATTAAATCTCCTGGAGGTGAAATACAGCATGTTAAAATTTTTATAAATAATAGAGATACGACTGATCCTCAACTTATAAAATATTGGCAATTAATTATAAAAAAATTAAAACAAAAGAAAAAATTATATGAACAAAATTATACAAATATAGATAATAAAACAAAAGCAATAGATAATTTAGATATGACTCAACTTAAAATTGGAGGTCATAAACTTACTGGTGGTGTAGAATTTAAAGGTGTCAAAATTATATATTATATATCAAGTCCAAAAATATTACGAAAAGGTGATAAATTAGCAAATAGATACGGAGCTAAAGGATTAATTTCTAATATTATATCAGATGATAAAACACCATATACAAAAGTCTCAGGCCCAATTGATATTTTTCTTTCGCCTATATCTTTATTTGGACGGAATAATGTAGCTAATATTAAGGAATTATATATTGGCAAAATTATGTGGTATTTAAAAGAAAAAATTAAAAAAATGCCTGTTAAAAATGCAAAAATATTAATTATTGATGTTTATACATGTTTAGACAAATCAAAAGAGCAAAAATTAATAAAATCAATTTCTAAAAAATTAAATTCAATTTCAGATAATATTTTAAAAAATAAATTCAAAAATGGTGTTTTTAATATAACATATATAATAGAACCCTTTACAAATATTGATTTTAAATCAATACAAAATGCTGCTAATATATTAAAACTCGAATTAGAAGAACATGTATTTATACCTGAATTAGGTGTTTATACAAAAAATAAAGTTCCAGTTGGAAAATCATATATTCAATCTTTAGAAGCTTTTGGAGTTGATTTTGAAAGTGTACGAAGTAGTGGAAAATATACTCAAATTACAGGACAACCAGTTAAAGGAAAAAAGAATTTTGGTGGTCAAAGTGTTGGATATTTAGATGTATTTAATTTATTAACATATGATGCTAATGAAATATTACAAGAACTTATGACAATTCGTTCAGATAATATAAAAGAAAAACGTAATATGTTAAATTCAATTATACGAACTGGAGAGTATTCATTACCAGAATCACAAAATAATAAAGGAAAAACATATGATTTAATGAATACATTTATAACTAGTTTAGGATTAAAAATATCTTAAATCTTTAATTGATTTAAAATTAAAGGATTTTATATAGATAATTAATATAGTATGATAAAAATCGGAAAATAAAATCTATTAAATAATCTTAAGCAGTTGCTGAGGAAGTTCATAAAATTGAACTTTCTTAGCAACTCGTCATTTATGTAAAAAATGGACGACAGGTTGAAATCAATGAATTCTCAAAAAGAGATTAAAATTTCGTAATACAATTGTAAAATTTTAATAAATTGATTTCATTAATTGCTTTAATAACCTATATAAGTGAAGAAAAGAGTAAAAACTAATGAGGAAAACGTAATGTTTACTAATCTTATGAATCAGTAATTCCGGACAGTCTATTCATGAAATTAATAATCTTTAATCTAACCAAGAATTTGAAGAATTTCCACTATTAACTTTATATTAAGATAAAACGGAAATTATAAGTAAATTATTTGTAATTTTTATTTTGTTTTAAATAAAATAATATAGATATTAATATAATAGTATTTCATTTTTTATTTTTTTTAAAAGGAAAATTAAATGTCTAATCAAAATCAACTTATCAAAAATTATCCATATGATAATAAATTGAAAATGTTAAAAAAATTACCTAAAAATTTTACTAAAGAATTTATATATAATACTATTAAACGAATATTTCCACATGTCACTAGACATATAGATGAGCAAAATCAAAAATGGACTATGACAGTTATTACTAATAATAGAAAACAAATAGATAATATAGAATTACAATTTATTCATGATATAAATACAACTTTCAATTTATACATATTAAAAAAATTAGGAAATCCAAAAGAATACGATAGAAGTAAACTTAATTTTCTAACATTTCCAAAAGGTAATATTCTTAAGATAGAAACATTTTAATTTAAAAGGAATAATCAGATGCAAACACAACCAATAGCTGATCCTCAGATGCAAACACAACCAATAGCTGATCCTCAGATGCAAACACAACCAATAGCTGATCCTCAGATGCAAACACAACCA